>OHAG01001275.1_pt1 | contig 16803 bp, 13 predicted proteins | sample 1577081 | NCBI WGS metagenome assembly OHAG01 (sample SAMEA3541513, study PRJEB24748) | human gut metagenome | biome: human gut; feature: human-associated habitat; material: faeces | place: China | collected 2012
TACCCCTTGCGGATAAGATAAAGTGGCACCCTTAAGGGTGACGCAAAAAGACGTCTTTCCGTACCACTTCCAGATATCCTCCATATCTTCCGCAAAACGAAAAAAGGAAAAGTCACACATACTGAAAGCGTTTTTCCAGAAACACCGCAGGACGTATCTTAAAAACAGCTCGTCCAGGTGTTCCCCGGGAACACCCATATAGGAGAAGATGTTGACATATCAAAAGAACGGAGGACTTACCGTGGAAGAAAAACAGGAAACGGAATCAGAAAACGGAATCCGGAATTTTTCCAGCCGGATCCGGAAATCGGCTTTGGATCTGATTGTCGGGATCAAACGCAACCGACAGGAAGCCGAGCCGGAATATGGAATCGAACACGAAACAGGAAAAGAAGAAAGAAAAGAAAAAATAGAACAGCTTCAGATGCGGACGGCAGCAGGCGTAATTTCATTCCTCTGTTTCTGCTGCCTGCCAGTCATCGCTGCGGAAACCATACAGCCGGAAGGAATATCAAAAGCCGCCACTGCATCAGAAGCGACCGTGTCGGAAGCCGGAACATTGGACTCAGAAAGAAAAACGGAAAGCGTCCAGACGCAATCCTATATCGCGGACGGATTCCACAAAAATCATGCCGGGAAATGGAACTATTACAAAAACGGCATGGTTGTAAAAAACACATGGGAACAGGAAGACGGAATCTGGTATTACATGGATGCGTCCGGGTGCATGGCATCGGACTGTTGGCAGCAGGTAAATGGGACCTGGTATTATTTTGATCCGGACGGTGCCCTCCATGATGGGTGGTTATTGTACCATGACGAATGGTACTACATGACGGATGCCGGAATGGTGACCGGATATGTGGATATCCCAGATGAGGAAGATTCGGACAGCTTTTACTTTTACGAAGATGGACGGCTTGCCGTGAACACGGCAACACCGGACGGACGGGCTGCTGATTCGGACGGATATCTCATGCCGCCAGATGGAACCCTGCCAGCTTTTCTCTGGGACGCATCTGGGGATCCGTCCGTAGGGACACTTTCCGGCCTTACAATCGCGGGGATGCCGGCCGAATTCTATATGCTATCCATCGCCGGGGAAACGTCCGGCGGACAGATGATCATGGGGGACCGGGGACGCGCATACGGGATCTGCCAGTTTGATTACCGGTACGACCTGACGGATTTTATCCGGTACGCTTACGGGAAACACCCGGGACTCTGGGCAGAATTATCCGCGTACTTAAATGCTGTGGACGGCGACGAAACACTCGTCGGGAACACGGCCCTCCGGGACGCGTTCTCCGCTGCCATGGCCCGCTCTTACGAAGCCGCCATCACCGACCAGTTGGAATATATGCGTGCGAGATACTGGGACGTGTTCCGAAAACGGATGGACGAAGCTGGCTATCAGCTGTCCACGCGCCATATTGCAGTGCAGGCGGCATTCTTTTCAGTCAATGTAAACTGCGGGACGCAGACAGATCTGTATCTTTCCGAGATCCGTCCGGACCTGACAGACGCGGAAATGATCTGCAGGCTCTATACACTCCGGAATACCGTCCTTGCGGAACAGAATGTCGGGCGTCGCAAAAAAGGGACGACCGCGAGATACCGTCAGTACGAACCGCAGATGGCGCTGGACCTGCTGCACGGGTACGTCACGATCGACAGCAAAAAGACATACGGTGGCGGAGTCTCCTGGTACGGTAACATTTTCGCAAACGGCATCATTTCAACCGCAGCAACAGAGGGCACCAGCACGGAATGGCTGGCACTGCAGGCGGAAGAAACTCCCGCGGCGGAAACGGATCCCATACCGGAAACAGCGACCGCATCAGAAGCATCAACATCATTGACCGGACTGGAACAGGGGGCTGAGGCCGGCCAGGGGGAAGACCCAAAAACCGAGCAGGAATCAGACTGCGGCCAGGTGCTAACCGATGAGCAGGAAGGACAGGATGGACCGGTCACCGACAATGACCAATTCAGTACTTGATCTTCAAGAATTTGTCATGCCGCCATTCTCTCCGTCTACATACTGAACACGAAACAATGTAAGAAAAGGAAAGGAGAAAGAAAAAATGACAGAAAGACAGATCGAGGACATGTGCAGGAGGCGGTACCAGAATTTTGAGGCGGTGATCCTGCCATGGAGCAAAGATGGGCAGGGACCGGATGGCGCGGTATCATGCACGGAAAACGGGATCCTGGGATTGGAATGGAAGAACCGGGATGGAAGCGGTACCTATCAGAGCCGATATATCATCGACTTGGAGAAGGGAAACATCATCATTACCGGAGACTGCGGAAACGCCATTGCTTGCTTTTCGAACCAACTGAAGGTTGAACAGTTAAGCGGACTGGTCTCCGACATCGGCTACTTTGCGGAGAAGATCCGGTGCGGAGAAGGCATGTTTACCTACGAACCGGAAGACATCGAAGCGGATCTTCAGTTTGCGGAAGAATGCTGGAGAAAGAAACATCACGAAAACTGGAGTGATACGATTACAGATTCCGTGAAAAGACTCCGTATATGGTTTTCCGAAAATGAAGTCGCGGGTACGGATTATCCGAAAGAGATATGCGACATCTTAGAGGAAATGGAGCCGAACTGGCGCCATGCTGTATACCTGAGGTTTGGCAAACGGTTATCTGCCAGAGTCTACATGTGGCAGATCGGACTTCAGATGGCCTTAGCACAGGTCTCGCTTAAGGCGTCCGGTGGCATCAGCAAAAACACGGCTGATCTTCTGGCCGCATCCTGTATGGCAGTTCTAAACCCCATGCGCTGGAACGGAAGAGGCAATAACCTCTCCTTCGAAAAAACCGGGTGGGCACACAGACTGGATAAGGACCATACACTACTCGTAAGGCTGGGACAGAACATCAACCAGGACTGGTATTTCCATGTCGCCCTGTCGCGAGACGAGGAACTGGTAGAAGAACAATACTGCTGGACGGTTGCATCCGTGGAGGAACTTTCGGAAACGATCGTAAGTGTCGTGCGGGCCGCGATGAGAAATGCGGCACAGTAAGATTTGTACCCATAACAAGCACGAAAACAAGAGGAGCGGCCAAACCCCGGACGCCCCCCGGGGCACTCCTCTCCCCTCTACAAAAACAATCAGAAGGACGTTGTGACGCGTCCTTCTTTTTTGACCAAAAAGTGTTATCCGCAAAAACAGGAACCCTGCGCATGATACATACTGAAGATATCATACCGAAAGGAGGACGTACCGGGCCACCGGTACAAACAAAATCATGAAGAACAACACCATCATTCGCGCAGGGGACCGGTTTACAAAGAATGCGGCCATAAAAACAGAAGGCAGAAAAACAGCAACAGATAATCTGCTCTTACTGATCGCCAGACCCGCAGCGCACTTAGGATCACCCAGACTGCTGCCGCTTGAGCGGGCTATGGATGCACTTGCATACCAGGAATTCAGTGCCACATTAAAGAACCGGATCGCGCAGCAGATCTTTACCGCAGCGGAAGCCACAACAAAAGCCATGCATATGGATTTAAGTAATTGGAAACTGGCAGAGGAAAGCCTGGATGACTTTTTAAACGATGATGCATGGGAGTCATTTGATGCGGAGGATGAAAGGGTATTATTATGGGACGGTCCGTACCTCCAGTTTGTTAAAAAGGCAAAATCAGCCACATACACCTTAACGGTCTGCGTTACTTCCATCCAGCTGGATTCCGATAAATGGACTCCGGAGCAGATCATGTTTTACGTACCGGAGGATGGGGATGTGGACCCGCTCAGCGAGTTGGTCACACTGACAAAAGAATGTTTCAAGACCGATAAGGAAAAGAACCGGTGGTTTTATGACCTGGATGCCAACGCATGGACACCATGCCCAGAGGGCGAACTGGACGAAGAGACCGAAGACATCCCGTGCATGCGTCTGGAAGACGGAGATCTCCCGGAGGATCTGAAAAACATGATCTTAGGCGAACCGGCAAACGGAGAATATGACCGGGAATCTCTGTGGATGTATACCAGCCTGTGTGATATGACAGCTCCATACATGCAGCGCGACGAGATCGAATCAAAAGAAAAAAGCATCCCGGTCCTTGTGCCAGCAGACTGGCAAAACTGCGGTTATGCCGTATCCATGGAACATGGCGCTGCCGTGCTCTGCCAGTACTTAGACTCCGCAACCGCGATTCCGGTAGACCAGAGCGAATTCGATAAGGACGAATTAAAAACCGTCATGGATCATGAAAGACCGGAACAGACTGACGATCTATACCTCAGGGAGATCGCAAGGACGAAAGACGCCGGACAGATGACCGCATGGCTCAAATGCCTGGCCGACCGTTTTCTTCCGTTTGCGACCTATCTGGTACCATTATCAGACCGCACCTATGTGATCGCGGAAAGCGTGGCAGATCTCTTAAAAAACCCGAAGATCATGCATTTCGATGACGCAGCCCCGCAGGATCCGCTCACAAAAGAAGAAGAGCAGGCATTAAAGGATGCGTATTACGGATTCATGCGTGCCCTCGCCTGCAGCCGGCTCGATACACTGCACCTGAGAAGCAAATAAGAAAACAACAGATACATCCAGACAGACAGTCATCACGACTGTCTGTTTTTTTTGCTAAAAAGTAACAAAATAACTATGACAAAATAAAAAGTAATCAAACGCTTGACAGAAGTAATAATATGCACTAAGATAATAGCAAAGATAAAAAGTAACATAAAAAGCAATCACATACAAAAGGGAGGAACCACATGATCAAACAATGGTACAGTACGACCGCTGCAGAATTCGCATCCATGACGGATGTGACGGATGAAGAGGTCCGCGAGGCATCCCGCGGGGAAGTAAACAAAATGACCACAGACGGAGAAGACGCAGGGGATTTCACCGGCACCCTACAGGATGAAAGAATCTTTGGTATGATCCCCGGGGACCATCCGGACCGCATGGGACACATCGAACTGGCAGAACCGGTCGTAAACATTCAGTACACCAGGGGGCGCAAGGCTACCCTTCCGGCAAAACTCCACATGAGCTTACGTGACCTGGAATCCGTGATCTATGGAAGTCGCTTTATCCTGACCGGAGAAGACCGGACAGGCGGAACCAGGACATATACGGATAAAGAGGCTGCCGCATGGAAAGAGGAGCATCCGGACACAGACCAGATCTTTCAGACGGAAACCGAAGCGGTCGCAACACTCCTTGCTGAACAGGGATTAAGCGAGGCACCGTACATCCTGCACTGCATCCCGGTCATGCCGGCGTGCATGCGTTACATGGGGTGCCCAGGGGAAGGCGGGAAACCAGCATTCATCCCGCTTGCGATAAATCGCTTATACGAGAGGGTCGTTTCCCAGTCCGGACGGATCCGCAGGCTTTTAGCCTTAAATATCCCATTCCCGCAGATCATCCGCATCAATGAGCATCGTCTGCTCCAGGAAACAGTTGACTGCCTGGTGAGCAACGGGCTGCGTGCCTTTCCGAAGACATACCGCGCGTATCAGATCAGTTCCCTGGATGAACTTTCCAACATGATCATGAACCCGGCACCGGAAAAGGTTGCCGACTTATCCGGGCTTCTGACACTTCCAGTAGAAAGGGAAAAATTAACCGAGCGGTGGCGCGCCTATGAAGAAAGCCTGGATCAGGAAGAACCGGATGAAGACCGGGAAGATGGACCGGATGCGGAAGCCGAGGCAGAGGCAGAAGTCAGAACAAAGGAAGCGGCTGACCGCGTCCTGGAACTGATGGAGCCGGTTGTCACCTGGCTGCTTCAGAACGTGTTCTCGTCCTACCAGGCAGATCCGGATAAACTCCGCTGGTTAACCGACCAGGCCATCTTAGGCTCCGTCTCCTGTTTTATGGGGGATAGAGAGGCAGACGAAAAAGAAAAGAGTGAACAAAAAGAAAACAAAGACGATCCGGATGACCGCGAGTTCCTGCTTGCGATCGCGAGACCGGTTCACGAAATTCTCCGTATCTATTTCAACAAACAGTACATCTGGTCATAAGGAGGAGCCTATGGGAGATTTAAAGAAAGAGACCCGCGAGGAAACAGATCCGCACGGCGGGCAGGAGTTTAAAGAGTTCCGCAGGCTGCTGCGGAAAGGCATCGGGATCCGCACACAGCGCGAATTTGCCCGGGTATCCGGGATCAGCTACACGCATTTAAACCGCTTGTTAAACCAGGAAGTGATCGCGAGACCGTCAAAGAACACATTAAAGACCATGGCAGAACACATGCCGACGGTAACTTTAAAGGACCTCTTAGTGTCCTGCGGATACGAAGTGGAAGATATCCATACGACGGCCGCCAGACTGGTCCGGGACTTTAAGGAATTTTTCTTAAAAGACGGACAGGAATATCATCTGGTATGTGAGACGATCGAACGGTTATGTGAAGCCTTTGATATGCTCTACCGTCCGGAGCATGCGGATGCGTTATCCTTCCATTTCGGACCGGAAATGCCGTGCGACAGCACGGTTTACCGGCAGGCGGAAAATTCCATGCAGATAGATCTGACATGGAGAAATGCGGACTATGTATGCCGAAGCACGTTTACCATCTATTACGCAAAGACGACCGCAGGCAAATTCCTGATTATGGGAATGGACGTGAAACGGATGTTAGACGGGACAGAGACACAGATCACATCAAGGGAAGCCGCAGAAAAGAAAACGGCCGATACAGCACACCGCCTGTTACAGTACCTGCTTGGCGGGGAGGCGTATGAAACCGTCAGCATTGGGCCAGGGCTCCCATATAAGGAGACGCCGCCGGGTTTCATAGATTTTTTATCAAACCATCGCAGTACCTTCTGCACGGACCCGGAGCGTATCCAGTTGTGGAAACGCGCCGTAGCCGACGGCGAGGACCCGGACCAGGTCTTTAACGCCTTCACGGATCACGGCGGCGGGACCGGGACTGGCGCGGTCATCGCGACCATTATGACGAAAGAATTAAAAAACGAACCCTACATGAAAGACCGTGAATTTTTATACATGGAGCCATGCGAAGCGCTGCCGGAGGAAAGCCGTGACGCATTCATCATGACGGAAAATGCATATGGCTCAGATGACTGTCCAAAAGAAATCCGGGTTCGTCTGTATTTTTACGCGAAAGAACTCGGCATTCCGAAATTCGGTCTCTGTTACTACCGCCACGTGACTTACCGGGATGTCAGGAACTGGTACGATACGGACCGTTACGGGGAATATCTGCGATAAGAAATGTACTCATTCCGAGCCGGCGCGGCAATTGTTCTCCATTCCCATGGAAAAGAATCACTCCGGGACAGAGATATCCCAACAATAGCAGAAACATTCCTGCTACAGTGGGACTCACAAAAGAAAAACAGTTAAAAACCGATATCCGGAATACATCAGCCCGGGACGCGCAAAGCGTACCCGGGTTTTTGATATTACCAACGCAAATGCCAAAATGGTTAAGGATAAGAGGTGTTCCCGGGGAACACCCAACCAAAACCAAATCAAAAAAACAGCAGGATTCGATCCGGATCATCCACATACTGATACCGAACGATCATCACAACAAGGAATGAAAGGAGAATAAAAATGACAAAAGAAAAAGACACAGATAAGAAGCCGGATAAAACGGCAGTGTGGCTTGAGATCGTTAAAAGGATTGCGGAATGCCGCAAACAGCACATGACGTGGAAACAGATTGCGGAAGCGACCGGCATGACTGCTGCATCCGCACAGTCCAACTGGTACCGCAGGAAACATCTGCTGGAAGAAGGACTGGAAGAAAATGTCCAGGAAACGCCGGAGGGCGAAAAACCAGAGGAAACGGACGCACCGAAAATCCCGGTGACGGCGGATCCGCGCAAACCGGAAATCCAGGAAGTACATGCGGTGACAGAAAGCGTCATGCCGGAAACACTGGATGATCAGGAAAAAGAACCGTCGGACGGACAGGCCGTGACGCAGGAAAGCTGCGAGAACAGCCAGGAAACAGCCGCGACAAAAGAAACACGGCTTCCGGACGTATTCCGAATGCCCTTCTGGTTTACCACATGGAAAGGCAGAACACCGGGAGATGTCCTCCTGGAAGCCAGCCAAAACGGTACCCTGGATCAAAGCATCCAGGCCATGGAGGACATTCTGACATTCATGAAAGAAAACCGCAGGTTCTATCCGCGAAATGATACCATGATCCCGGTGATCGCACAGGCGATTGACCTTGCAAAGCGTGGGGAACTGGAGCAATTCTATATGGAGGCGGTCAGACCGCGCCGGTTAATGGCCCGGTTTTCGCACGAAATAAGTACGGCAGCCAAAACGAATTTAGCAGACCTCATGTTGGCTTGTAGATCATTTAAGGCGGATCCAGAGCCGGAACCGGAATTAAAACCGGCGCAGGAGAAAAGTCTGGTGATGGAGTCGGTCGTGGAAGCTGAAAAGAAACCAGATACCGGCATCTCAGATGACGAACCGGATGATGCGTGGATCAGGGCGGCAGATGCAGAAACAGAAACAGAAAAGGAAACGGGGCACACCGGCCCGGATCAGTATATGGTCCGTCTGTTAAGGGACGTGATCCGCTACCGGACACATTACCTGGTGGATACGGAAAACTTCGGAACTCCGATCATCGAACGGCTGGTCACTGGATTAAAGGATACGGAAATGATCCATCTGTTTTATACGGATCATTCTCCTGCGCTTTCGTACCGTGTTACAGAAAAACTGTTACAAAGGCCGAACCAGATCCGGCTGGAAAGCTGCATTACCGGAACGGCAAATGCCATGGATTTCCAGCTGATCAGCGCACTCGGATGCTTATTATCCGCATGTGACCCGGGAAAGAATGATTTTAAGATCATTTCGGATGACCGTGGCTATGACGCAACCGTTGCCTTCTGGACCAAGCGCGGGATGCCTGTAACAAGGATCACGTCCTGTAGCGTCGCATCATCAAAGACGCCGGCGCAGGCAAAGAAAAAACGGGAAACAGACGTCATTTCGACCACATTTCAGGAAAGGGACGCAAAAGAACAGGAACGCTGGGTACAGATCATGTCATGCCATTACGGCAACTTCTGTAAAAAGCATCACGCGACAGCTACGACACCGACGGTCAACTCCCGGATCTTGCTGCTACACTCAGACTTTCGGACGGAGGATTTTGCAAAAGACGCGGCCGGATTCTTGCTGAAAGTACCCAGAGAAGAAATCTTGAAAGCCAGACAGGATGTTTATTTAAAATTCCGATAAGGAACGAAAAGGAGAAAGAGGGAGAATATGACGCAGACAATTACATTATCAAAAAAAGAAATGGATCTGATCAATGACCTGCTGAACCTCACGGGAAGTGAGATCTACCAGAAATATGGGTATAAGCGGGACGAAACGATCACTCATACCGCAAAGTTTCCGGACGGGATCGAAATAGACATCAAGCTGGTGATCTGTGAAGACGACACTCCATATACGGAGGGCGTGTTATTCCAGAACGGATGCGAGCAAGCGGGGACTGAGCCCGGATGCGCATACGATGGGAAATGGACGTTTCATTTTAAGGGAACGGAGTATATCGTAATCGTTGAGGTGGAAAAATAGTCCGTACATGTGACAAGGCAAACTTCAGCCTCACTACGCTTACCTCAAACCACAGTCATCATATTTTATGCAAAAACAAAGGAGAAAAAATGGAGATCAGAAAATTAACAGAAACAGACAAGGATGTGCAGGCATTTTTAACCAGAACATTGAAGATCGCGGCGGCGCAGTATTACAATACCGGGACTTCCGCGATGACAGATTATGAATTTGACCGACAGCTCGCACGCTTAAAGGACCTGGAAACAGAACACGGCTTTGCGTATGAAGGAAGCCCGACCATCACAGTCGGAGCTCCGGTTGTGGTCTCAGAATTAAAAAAGGTAAGACACAAACAGGAGGCTTTATCTCTCGATAAAGTGAAATACGCAGAACGCGAGGCTCTCACAGAATGGCTTGGGGGCAAACAGGGGATCCTCTCCTGGAAAATGGATGGTCTGACCGTCGTTGTGACCTATGACCAGGGAAAGATGGTACAGGCCGTGACCCGAGGAAACGGAGTCGAAGGAAGCGACATCACGCACAATGCGAGATTTTTCAAAGGACTTCCGGAGACCATCCCGGACAAACGCCATATCGTGATCCGCGGAGAAGCAGTCATGACCTATGCAGAATTTGACCGCGTCAATGAGGAAAATGGTGGGATCTATGAGAATGCGAGAAACCTCGCATCCGCAACGATCCAGATGCTTGACAGCCGGGAATCCAGAAAAAGGGAGATTGGTTTCTACGCCTTCCAGCTTGTTGAGCCGGACGCGCAAGAGGAATCACTCCGCTATGAGGATATACGTTTCGGATTTTTACAGGCCCAGGGTATCCAGACTGTCACGTTCTGCCTAACGGATGCAGACCAGATCCTTTCTGACATCGATAACTGGCAGAAAGCACTTCCGTCAAATCCATACCCGACAGACGGACTGGTTCTTTCCTACAATGACCAGGAATATGCCGAAGGACTGGGCAGCACCGGGCACCACCCACGCGGAAGCATCGCCATGAAATGGACAGACGAAACGAAGGAAACGGTATTAAGGGACGTGGAGTGGTCCGTCGGGAAGACGGGCATCATCACGCCGGTCGCCATCTTTGACCCGGTGCGTCTGGGTGCCGGCTCTACCGTAACCCGCGCTTCCATGCACAATTTATCCGTCATGGAGCATATTCCATCCGAAGACGAAGGCACTGTCTCCACTCTGCAGATCGGCTCCAAAATCCAGGTCGGACTGGCAAACATGATCATCCCGCAGATTTATTTGCAGACAGCGGGCAATCTGGAGCAGATGCGTCCGATCGAAGTGCCGGAACGATGCCCGGTATGTGGACAGCCGACCAGAATCGAGAACCGTAACGGAATACGCGTCCTGCACTGCGATAACGCAAACTGCCCGGCAAGGACCAGGGGCATGCTTGTCAATGCATTCAGCCGTTCCGGATTAAACGTTAAAGGACTCGGGCCATCCCAAATTGAAGACCTGCAGCAGGTGAAATTACTGGAGCGCTATCCGGCGGAAGCCTATACCTTAAAAAAGCGTACACAGGGGAAACTGCCGGAGGCATTAGCCGTAAGAGACGGCTGGGGAGAAAAATCCTGGAAGAATCTTCTGGATGCCATTGACGCATCCAGAAAGACCACGCTCCAGAAACTTCTCTTTGCCCTTGGAATCCCGCTTCTTGGAAACGACTTGTCAAAGAAGCTCGCTGCGCACTGGAACGGGGATCCGGAACAGTTCTTGGCATATTATGAGAATCCATCGTATGAGGAGCTGGTGAACCTGGACGGCATCGGAGATGTTAAGGCGCGTTCTGTCTATGACTGGTGCCGGTTTACGAAAACGGATGCCGTAAAGAACCTGATGTTCCACATCCTGGCGGAAGAGCTGGAAATAGAAAAACCAGAACAGAACACAGACCAGTCCTTAAAGGGCCTGACCTTTGTGATCACCGGAAGCGTCCACATCTACAAAAACCGCGACGAGTTCAAAGCATCCGTCGAGGCGCGTGGAGGAAAGGTAGCTGGTTCTGTATCAGCAAAAACCTCCTATCTGGTCGAAAATGCACCGGAAGACGGCAGCACGGCAAAGATGAGTACCAAGAGCAAGAAAGCCCATGAACTCGGGATTGAAGTGCTGACGGAAGATGCGTTCGTTGAAAAATTCGGAAAATAAACGTTCATCATAAGCCCCTTACAGGCACAAACGTAGTATCTCCTGTAAGGAGGAGATGCGACAGATAGGAGAAGAAATGTTTGTATTAATGTCCGTAACCAGGGATGAGCTAAGCATTAGCGAGAATTTCTATGTAACAAAACAGGAAGCAGTTGATGCCATGGTTGATGACATCCTGCTGATGACCAAGTATGATTCTTTGGATGAAATCGTCAAGGCGTCAGAAAACGACGAAGCTGGATTCTCAGACGATGAGGCTTGGGCAGAAACCGAACAGTTTGGAACAGGGCAGTGGAAGATCGTAAAAGTCCCGAGTGTAGTCCGGGAGGATGCGACTCCCTGAAACATGCGGTAAACCACATCAAGCATACGCAAAAGTTCTGCGTCAGGAAAATGCCGGGATGCAGAAACAGGCGAAAGATAACAAGAACCCAAATGGGTCTTTCCAATATTGGAAAGACCCATTTTTTCGTGACGCGTCTGCAGTACTTACTGTCTTATCGATCGTCCCGCATCCGGGGCATTTCTGGCTGGTATACTGTGGATTGACCTTCAGGATCGCTCCCCTGCGCATGGCAGCCTTGTAGGCTGTTTTCATCTCCAGGCTGTAAAACGTCCAAGAACGTAACTCATATCGTCTGGACGCATTCCTGTCCTCCAGATTTTGGAATGAGACTCCGGACAGATCCTCAAATACGTGCAGGGCACCTGCCCTGCATCCGAAAACGAGTGTCTTACTGATGCGGTGGCCCATATCAGACATCACCCTGTTCTCTCGTCCGGAAATACGCTTTAAGACCCGTCTGGCGCCCTTTGTTCCCTTTGCCTGTAAGGAAGCGCGCGTCCGTGCATAACGTTCCTTTATTCTGCGTACGTCCTGTCCGTCCTGGAATACAGTTTTCCGTTGTCTCCGCAGGAGGCCGCCAGGTTAACCAAGCCGCGGTCATGACCGTAGATCTCCGCAATACGACTCCTCCCGGCAACCGGGAATGTCTTGGTAACGGAGATATGCAGATATCGGTGCCGGTCTGTGTCATTATTAACCGAGACCATCTCCATGCCTGCGGTAAAGCCTCAATCACGTCCACGGACCAGATCCGCCTGCGGAAGCGGGGAAATACTCGGAAGTGACGCTAAAAATTATCATCTTTTCCGGTAATGGCTAAGTCTTTAATACACCAATATTTTTTGACATCCTCAATCATTGCTTCTGTTAGCTCATTTTCTTTCAGTTTTAACACCTCGCACAACGTATTGGCTGTGATGATAATTCCGCATTTTGTATGCGATAGTTGCCAGAATGTAACGATATTGTTGTCGCTGTTGCTCCACGCCCCGTCATCATAAAGGACGGTTGCATTTTCGTCATCGCCAATGTATCCGTAATCGCAACCATGGATTAAGGCATCTACAAATTCCAAAGATGGATTGCTGCTTGTTGTTCTCAAATAATATTTCCCGCCTCGTTCCACAGGAAAGCATTGTCCGTTACTTTTTTCCGCATAGTCTCCCAGTGTTGGAAAATTCGCTTTATACGTTGATATGGAGACGGATCCGTTGCATATAATGCATGTTCCATTTTTGCCTGACATAAGGTTGAGAGCCTTATATGATTTACCAGACCCATATTCACCGATGATGATAATTTTGTTCTTGGGACGTTGATCCTTCTTTTGTTTGCCTTGTTCTGTTTTTCTTTTCCACAATTCCATGTCTTGTTCTCCTTCGTTCTCTTTTAGGGCTGCCGTTTACAGCAGCTTACACAACCAAATGATTCCGCGCATCCGCCTTTCTCATTTTTAGGGGTGTTCCCGGGGAACACCCCAATTTTCTCACACTTTTTCTTTCTTTTTCGGAACCTGCCGGAATGCAAAAGTCGTAGTCTCTGCATTTTCCGCGGACAAGCAGACCTGTTTTGCGTCAGGGAACTCCACAGCATCCCGGATTTCAGATGGCATATTCCTTACCATCATCAAAAAAGAAATAGCAAGGCTTGCCTGGCGCCTAGTCAGAGTCTCGATGCGGAAATCCATGAAAATTCCAATCTGGTGTTCCAAACTTGTGAGCATGGATAACTGCGCATCCGTGAAGGACTGTCCTTTGCCAATCTGTACGGAAAACGGCACGCGAAGTTCGGATGTCTCCATGGCTTTCTTGAAAGCTGCCTGCTTTGCTTCTTCCATTTCCCGGATACTTTCACATACGGCTGCATACCGCGCTCGGACAGTATCCATAAACAGTCGGAACGCAGATTCATCAGCAGGACCGCAAAATACTTCCTGTTCGTTCAGCAATCCCTCCACGGTATTCACTGCAGCAGTTGCTTTTTTAGTCTGCTTCCCACTGGAAGCCTGTACAAATACTTCTGACATCTTTCGTGCTTTCTTATACCGCATGGCCCAATCAATCAGAGTGGACGCATCCAACTTATTTAAGTCGGATTTATCAGTTACCAGGATTCCCTGTTGTTTTAAGGTAAACTGTAATTTGCCACGTTGTGCGGATGTGGCGTCCATTCGTTTCCACGACTGCTGTGCACTCCGGCTCCAGCAATAATGATAAAAGTCAGGCTGGATGAAGCAGTACATACGGATCAGCTCCAGCGCATCCGGAAGAGGCAGATGCCCGGAAATGGTCTGGGTGGATGCGTGCCCAGCACCAGGAACGGCCGGGAACCAAACACGGACCTGATCCAATACATCCGGCTCCGACATCCAGATTTCCTGCTCCCAGTCCGGTCGGAATCGGTAGCGTTTGAATTCATCCGCAAAGACCTCCGCCACAAGATCCCCAAAATCCACGCCGCAAGCGGCGTTCTTTTTTTTCAGAGAGTTCATGACAGGCTGCCGCGCAGACTTCAATTGTACGACCATGTTCTACACCAAAGACCGTCTCACAGTCAGAAAGGAACAGGTCCACATTCCGGCTTAATAGTTCCACTCTGGCGGAACGCTCCGCATACATGCTGCTGAGCGCATCACAAAACTCTAAAAGATCTACATCATCCGTAAGTTCTGCACGTTTGGATGGAGGGAGCGCGGACGGATCGATCCCAAACAGGGTCGGGGCTGTGCATAACGAGCGACCATAACTGCTCCCGGTATCCGGAATGATGTCGAGGACCAGGCAGTATTCCTTGGTGGGATATAATCTGGTTCCGCGTCCAACCATCTGCTGGTACAACGTATTTCTGCAGGTCGGCCGCAGGTTTATAACAGCATCGCAGACCGGAAGATCCGTACCCTCAGTTAAGACCATGCAGTTGATAATGCAGCGAACGGTTCCGTCCTGAAAATCAGACAGGATTTTTGCACGCTCCTCATCCGGGGTATCCCCGAATACAGCCTGCACCTGTTCTTTTTCATTTTCTGGAAGCATTTTTCGGATTGTCTCTAAAAGAACGCGGCTGATCCGTTTCGTCACACAGTAGATCAGGGTATGCCTCCCGGTGTTATGGCATTTTTCCAGATAAGCACGGGCAGCGGTCGGGATGACAGTCACATCCTCACCAAGAAACAGCCTTTCGATTTGGGATGCGCTATAATCCCCGTTCGTCTTTTCGATATGGTCCAGGGAATAGGCAGCCCGGATCTCCTCACAGCGGATACGCGAAAGATACTGATGGGTAATACCCCACCGGATATCGCGGGAAAAGATGATATCATCAAACACGCAGGATAACCCGACATCATCCCCGCGCTTCGGGGTAGCGGTAAATCCGAGAATACGTTTCGCACCGGTAAAATAATCCAGGATCTTCCGATACGTCGGCGCTGCGGCATGATGGGCCTCGTCCACAATGATCGTCTCGAATGCGTCCGGGGAGAACCGGGTGAGCCTGGAATCCTGGGAAAGAGACTGGACGCTGGCAGATACCACTTCCTCGTCAGTGGCATGTTCCTCCGCTTTTTCGACACCAAAGCGGACCTTCCCTCCATAATATTTTTCCGGCTGGCGGACCAGTTCATCCCGGTGGGATAAGATAAGGACCCGCCCAACACCGGTAAGATGCGTAAAAACTACGGTCTTCCCAAGACCGGTAGCCAGGGCGATAAGATGGCGCCCCGGGCCTGCATCTAGGATCGCCTGGATGCATTCGGTCTGGTAAGGACGCTCGGTGAAAGTAGCCATAAGATTCCTCCTTTGTGTAAGTTCATGATACTTCCAGTATGCCGAAGTTGCAACCAGGACATTTTTGCGGATAACACTTTTTGGAAAAAATCAGCAAAGCGTTCTGATTATGCTGTGCACTTTTCCCGTTCGTAGATACATACTGAAGGTGCTATAAAATATAAGACATTGAGAAATGGAGGAAAATTGATGAGCAAAAAGTGTTTTCAGGACCAAAAAGAATCAACAAAACTGATTGAATTTTGTGTGACGCGAACTCAGAAAAACAAACAGGGAAATGCTGCTGTTTCGTCAGAGGAAGAACGGTATTGCGTATATGGGACCTATTTCTGGGATGACGCACCAGGAGTCGGGGCCAAACCGTTTAAATATCCAGAATTTGAAGATTTGCAGGCAACCCAAATGGCGAACGGAAAAGAAATTCCGTATGCCCCAGCAAGATCGGCGTGGAATCATAAATTCCAGGTGAATGACATGATAAACAGTGCGCTCGCAGCGGCAATCTGGGGTGCGACAGAAAGCGTATACCGGACATTATTTCTGCATAAGGAACTGCAGGAATTTATAGATGATTTCCGTTCAGAAGAAAACTGCGTACTGTCGGCATCCGGACTGAAGATTTATAAATATATTTTATCGAGCGACCTGTCCATGCAGTATCAGCTGGATCTGGTGACCGATCAATACATTTATTACTCAAATGAAAGCCTGGTATACGCATTCAGTACGTCTGACCACAATCTGCTGTCCGATAACGAATACGCGGATATCAGCTATTGGAATTCGGTTGATGCCATAAAAAACGGTACAGAAAAGTTATTATGGGGCGAGCTCCCGGAAAATAATTGAAAATCTCAGCGAAGGGCGTGTGAAAAAATGAGAAATCATTTTTTACACGCTCTTTTAGACTAAAAAA
>OHAG01001276.1_pt1 | contig 16793 bp, 15 predicted proteins | sample 1577081 | NCBI WGS metagenome assembly OHAG01 (sample SAMEA3541513, study PRJEB24748) | human gut metagenome | biome: human gut; feature: human-associated habitat; material: faeces | place: China | collected 2012
TTGAGATACCATCCTCCTGCCACAGCACATAAAGAATACGCCCCTGGGCTCCATTGAACGCATCAATATTCTTCTCGCTGAGAATCTTCTCAAAGATTCGGTCTCCAAGTTGTTTTATTTTGGAGACAAGAAATCCGCCATTCATTTCCATATAAAAGCTCCTATATAGTAGTTTGTTAAATTATACTATATAGGAGCTTTATTGTCAAGAGCTTGTATGTCTGAATAGAGGTAAATTTCGATTTGTCGCTTCGTTTATGCCACAAAGAATGGATTGCTGATCATAAATAATAAAAACTCACTCGGCTTAAGTGCTTTTTCTAAATGCAAATATTAATTATGATATTTCAAAAATTGTTTCAACTTGCTATTGCAATTTGCGAAAAATAAAAAAACGCCGGAAACCCTTGATTTTACTGGGCTTCCCGGCGGAGTTTTTGGCGTGCCAAAAGGGATTCGAACCCCCGACCTTTCGCTTAGGAGGCGAACGCTCTATCCAACTGAGCTATTGGCACATAACATAACTATTGTATATGATGGCTTGCGATTTGTCAAGAAATTGGGAAATTTTCTTATTTTACTGAATATTCAAAAAAATTAAAAATAAGTGTTGACAAATGGAGAAACTTGTGTTAGAATAAATCTTGCTGAAATGCTGAAAGGCAAGATGAGCATACGGAGAGGTGTCCGAGTGGTTTAAGGAGCTAGTCTTGAAAACTAGTGATCCCGCGAGGGACCAAGGGTTCGAATCCCTTCCTCTCCGCCATTTTATTTTATAGTGAATTTAAACTTCACACGGAGGATTACTCAAGTGGTGAAGAGGCTCCCCTGCTAAGGGAGTAGGTCGCTAACGCGGCGCGAGGGTTCAAATCCCTTGTCCTCCGCCAAGAAAAAAGCACTTGCTTTTGCAAGTGCTTTTTTCAGCTAAATTCACGCAAGCGTGAGCTAAATTTGCTACGCAAGCTAAATTATCCTGTGGATAGCTAAATTGTCCTGACGGACAGCTAAAAGTGAATTTAATTTAGCTGTAAACCGAAAGGTTTGCAATTTAGCAACAGAGCGACAGCGAAGTTATTTAGCTTTGCGACCTGTCGCAAAATTTAGCTGAAAGAAAATCATTTGATTCGCAAATTAATGTCTGTATAGTAGGATTACCCCGATTGACACCAAACTTAATAACTGGTAATATAAGGCTGTGAGAATATTTGTATTCTTGCAGCATATTTTTTTACCAAAAGGAGGATGGATTAATGGGATTTTTATTAGGAAAGACCGCTGTTATTACAGGCGGAGGAAGGGCTGTTCTCAGCGACGGAGGTTGTGGTTCAATCGGCTACGGCATTGCTGTTGCTTATGCAAAAGAGGGTGCAAACCTTGTCATTACAGGCAGAAATGTCAAAAAGCTTGATGATGCCAAAGAAGAACTCGAAAGACTTTACGGAGTAAATGTGTTGCCTGTTCAGGCTGATGTCAGCAAGGACGGCGATAACGAAAAGGTTGTTCGGAATGTTGTTGACAGAGCTGTTGAAACATTCGGCGGAATTGATGTTTTGATTAACAACGCTCAGGCTTCTGCGTCGGGTATTACACTTGCAGATCATACAACAGAGCAATTTGACCTTGCTGTTTATTCGGGATTGTACGCAACCTTCTATTATATGAAGGCTTGCTATCCGTACCTTAAAAAGTCAAAGGGAACGGTTATCAACTTTGCTTCGGGTGCAGGACTTTTCGGAAACTTTGGTCAGTGCGCATATGCCGCCGCCAAAGAGGGCATAAGAGGTCTTACACGAGTTGCCGCCAACGAGTGGGGCAAGGACGGAATAAATGTCAACATTGTTTGTCCGCTTGCATGGACTGCTCAGCTTGAAAAATTTGAGCAGGCTTATCCCGACGCATTCAAGGCGAATGTAAAAGTGCCGCCAATGGGACATTTTGGTGATGTCGAAAAAGAAATCGGCCGTGCCTGCGTTGCGCTTGCATCACCTGATTTCAAGTATATGAGCGGCGAAACCATAACCCTCGAGGGCGGAATGGGACTCAGACCGTAAATTTATTTTTAAAAATTCTTTTGTTCTGTTATTTGAAAAATCATTAAATGAAATATAAAACATACTAATATGAGTGTTGAATTTTTTGTTCATATGATGTAATATCAAGTTACGGAGTACATACAAAAATTACTTTGAGGTGATTGTATGGGAATTTTTGATATAAAGAACACAGATATTTTCAGCAAGGACTATGACTCTGCAAACGCATGGCTTGAGTATAACATTTTTAATGAATGTACAAAGGACGAAAACGGAGAGTCATTTGATGAATCTGATGAAAATAATTTTTGGGATTATTTGAAGAAAAACAAATAATAAGTTACAAACAGCGACCGCAGAGTGATATGCTTTGCGGTCGCTTTTATGTGTTGTTCACACACAAGGACACTCGGCATAATATGAGGGTGTAGAGAATAACTTGATTTACGGGTGTTGTGTATGAAAAAGAGCGACATAAGAACATTTGGCATAATCGGCGGTGACAAGCGACAGCTTTTTCTTGCAAAATCAATTTCTGACAGTTGTTACGATGTTTTGCTCGGCGGATTTGACAGGCTTGAAAGTCACGGTGCGTTGAACCTTTGCAATGTTAAAAAGGCAATTTCGGAAAGTGACGCATTGATTTTTCCGTTGCCGTCAATAAGGACAGACGGCAGTCTTAACACGCCGTTTTCAAACGAGAACATTTTGCTTGACGGTGACGATATTGAAATTATCCTTAAAAAGCCTGTTTTTACTACGATGAAAAGCAGATTTTTAAAGGCATATCCAAGGCTTTCCGACGGTGAAATTTTTGATTACGGAGCAAGAGATGATTTTGCAATTCTCAACGCATTGCCTACAGCAGAGGGTGCAATTGAATGTGCAATGAGAGAATATGAGGGTACGATTTCGGGCAGTAAGTGTCTTGTGACGGGATTCGGCAGAATCGGAAAAATTCTTGCTCACAAGCTTGTTTTACTCGGAGCAAATGTTACCGTGAGTGCAAGAAAGCCGTCTGACCTTGCGTATATAAAGGCGCTCGGCTATACTGCCGTAAATACGGAAAATCTCAGAACGGTAAAGCGGTTTGACATTGTTTTCAACACAATTCCGAGGTTGATTTTTGACAGGGAACTTCTTATGAATACCGACACAAACACCCTTATTATAGACCTTGCGTCCCTGCCGGGAGGGGTTGATTTTGATACCGCCGAAAAACTCGGAATTTATGCCGTTAGGGCATTGTCGCTCCCGGGAAAATGCGCTCCGAAAACGGCAGGAGAAATTATAAAAACTACTGTATTTGACATCATCAAGGAGGTTTACAGGTGACAAAAGCAACCATAGGATTTGCAATGTGCGGTTCCTTTTGCACCTTTTCAAAGGCTTTTACGCAAATGCAGAGGCTTGTTGACTCAGGCTATGATGTTATTCCAATAATGTCGCAAAATGCCTTTTCAACATCAACTCGTTTCGGAAAAGCGGAGGAAACGGTAAAGAGGGCAGAAGAAATAACGGGCAAAGCTGTTCTGCACTCGGTTGTGCAGACAGAACCGATAGGACCTAAAAAAATGTGCGACTTGCTTGTGATTGCACCGTGTACGGGCAACACGCTTGCAAAGCTGTCGCTCGGAATTACCGACACGGCGGTAACAATGGCGGCAAAGTCGCATCTGAGAATTTTAAGACCTGTGCTGTTGTGCGTTGCAACAAATGACGCTCTCGGTGCGTCGGCACAGAACATCGGCAGACTTCTCAACACTAAAAATATTTACTTCGTTCCTTTAAAACAGGACGATTGCATCAAAAAACCAAATTCGCTTGTGGCTGATTTTGATAAGCTTGAAGATTGTGTAACCCTTGCATTGCAGGGAAAACAACATCAGCCGATTTTTTTATAACAGAACAACAGCCGTCTTGAAATGCAAATTTTCAAAACGGCTGTTATTTGAGTTGACAATTAAAAAATAATGTGATAGCTTAAAGTAAAGTATTTCTGCTGAACAGGAGTGGGTATTTAATGAGAAAAAGAGTAAACAAAATTATTTCTGTTGCACTATCGGCAACTCTTGCGTTCGGTGTGTTTACAGCATTGCCGATGTCGGCAAATGCGGTTGTATCAACGGCAAGCGAGGTAAGTGCGGAGGCAATTCCAAAACATGAGCTTTATAAAAGCTATACATATGGCGGATACAAATATCGCATTGTGGGTCAGAAATCAAACGGAAGATTTAACGCATGGATTGAATCTTATTCCGGTAAGTCTGCAAGCGTCAATGTTCCTGCATCAGTCGGTGATTGTGATATGGTCGGCATTGACAACAATTGTTTTTCGTTTAACAAAACTTTGAAAACAATTATTGTTCCCAAGGGCATTGCTGAAATTGGTTCAAGTGCATTTCTCGGCTGTACCGCACTTACAAGTGTAAGCCTGCCGAGTACACTGACAAAAATAAATTTTTGGGCATTTAAAAATTGTACAAGCCTTTCGACACTTTCAATTCCGTCAAGCGTTGTTTCGATAGGTGATAACGCATTTGACAATTGCCTTTGGTACACAAATCAATCTAACGGAATTGTTTACGCAGGAAAAGTTGCGTATAAGTACAAGGGTAAGCTTGCGGATAACAGCTCTGTTACGATAAAAAGCGGAACTGTTTCAATAGCCGATTATGCCTTTACGGACCAAAAGCTTACATCAGTCACACTTCCGTCAAGCCTTGTTTCAATCGGTGAACAGGCGTTTTCATACACTAATCTCAAAACTGTGACAATTCCGAAAAGTGTAAGCTCAATGGGTTATAATCCCTTTGCGTACTGTTCACAGCTTTCAAGCATTACGGTTCAAAGCGGAAACACAAACTTCTATGTTCAAAACGATTTACTTATCGCCAAGAATCATATGTATTCAGTAACAAAAGATATTACTGATCCTGATGCACCTTCTACGGAATCAAGAAGCTACACATCTTTTGCTCCGTACGGCTCGGTTGTGATATCGTTACCGTCAGCATCAACGCTGAAAACTGTTACAATCCCCGAAACGGTTAAGGCAATAGGCAATTATGCTTTTGCAGGAAGTAAAATTGAAAAGCTTACTTTGAACAGCGGACTTGAATCTATTCTCACATCTGCTTTTTCAGGTTGCACAAACCTTTCATCGGTGAGCTTTTCCGACAGTATTATCAGCATTTGCGACAGTTCGTTTGAGGAATGTACTTCACTTAAAAATCTGAAATTCGGCAAAAATCTTGAATTTATTTCATACTATGCCTTTTATAATTGCCAAAATCTTCAATCGGTGACAATCGGGGAAAATGTAAAGGCAATTTGCTGTGATTCATTCGGCAATTGCAATGCTCTTGTAATTAACGGTAAGATTGGCTCAACAGCAGAAACCTTTGCCAAAAAGTATGGTTACAAGTTTAATTCATCAGAAGTCACAAGACTTAAAGGCGATGTTGACAATAACGGTATTATTAATGTAGTTGACGCTACCGATATTCAGAAATATGTTGTTAATCTTACAGATGAAAATGGAAATAAGTTTATTGATGTCAACAATGCGGAAGATATGTATGCCGCAGATGTAAACGGTGACGGCATTATCAATGTTGTAGATGCAACGCTTATTCAAAAGTATCTCGTAAGACTTGTGGAGTCACTTTGATAATTAAACAATTTAATAAATAAAAACAACAGCCGTTTTGAAATGTAAATTTTCAAAACGGCTGTTATTTTATGTTTGGATTGTCTGTGCGACAGGTCAGATAATCAAGGCTTGTGCCGTAGCAGTCGGCAAGTTTAATGAGCAGGGAGAGGGGAATTTCTCTTTCGCCCCGTTCATATTTTGAGTACAGCGACTGGTCGCACATAAGAACCTTTGCAATTTCTTTTTGCGTAAGGTCATTGTCCTCACGCAAATCTTTTATTCTCAGTTTCATTTCATCACCGAATAAATTATAAAATAGTACATAGTGACCTATTGACTTTTAGGACAAATTGTCCTAAAATATAATTGTCTGAAAAATGAGGAAACAAACGGCATTATCTTTGCGGTACTCATATAATCGTATTTATCATAAATTGTGTATTATTATTTGCACAAGTGTCCAATGAACCGCAAATACGAGTTTATGATTACTTTGAAAAATTTAATTCACCTTAAATAAGAGCGTGGCTTAAATAAAAATAATATTTTATCTGTATATATCTTGACAAATACCGCAAAATGCAGTAAACTAATGGCATAAAATATCATAAAAATCCCGAAGAGCATCTTCGGGACAAATAGCTTGCCGATTTAATTGTGCGTATAATTCGGTAAGTCTTTGTTGTCAGTCAGCCCCAAAATATAGTCGGTGCTGGTGTGATAATGTTTTGCGAGGCAAATCAAAACAGCTGTGGGGATGTCACGCTGACCAAGTTCATAATTGCTGTAAACCTGTTGTGAACAATGCAGAATTTTGCTAACTTCTTTTTGCGTGAGGTCGGCATCTTCCCTCAGTTCCCTGATTCTTTTATACACAGAATTCACCTCGCATACAGTATAGCATACCGCAGATTGTTGTATTGCAATATACCGCAAAATGCAGTAAAACAGCAATGGTATTTTGGGTTAATTTTTAAATAATTATTCAGAGGGGAATGGTGTTTAAAATAAAAATATTAATCTTGCATATCAGATAAAACAATAAAATGATGGAGGAAATTATGAGAAAACATTCAAAATTTATTACGATTTTGCTGTCTGCTTTGTTGGCGGTATGTCTTGTGCAGACAGTATTTGTTCAGGCATTTGCAACCGAAATGGGCGATGATGATTTTGGTTGGGGCAATGCATCAACAAGTGATGAAGCAGAGACGGTATATCCCGTTTCAATGGAAGTTGTTAAAGCACCCGAAAGCGTTACTGTTAGTGAAAGCGTTCTTGATAAAAATCGAATTACCGATAGTACTTTCTGGAGCAATGTTGTGTTGCATATTGTTTACAGCAACGGTGAAGAATATGATGTAAACTGTGACGGAATTGACAGCGAGGGCGGTATTGTTCCGCCGATTGCCGAGATTAACGGCTATAAGGGAAAAATAGACTATTATATAAGTTCTGAAAATGAGGATACAATCAGTTTTTATATAACATATGTGTATGCCTCTTCCGAACTCGTCGAATGGGATAAAAGTAATATTTCAGCGGAATTTTCTGCCAAGAAAAAGTTAGATCCACACTCTATTGCAAGGGTTGAAGTTACAAAGCTCCCCGATAAGGTGTTTACAGCACCGCTTTGGACAGGTAAGCCTGATGATTTTTCGACGACGGAAGGATTTATTAAATGGAATAAATCTCTTGATACAAACAATGCTATCTCGCACAATTGCGAAGGTATGGAAGTAACAGCATATTACGCAAACGGCGAAAAGTGTGGTACTTTTGCAGTCGATAATTTTACAAAAGCGCCTCTGTATAATTATTCTGTAAATTATTGGTTAAATGATATTGACGAATATGGAAACTATTTATTTTTTCAGGTAAACGATTTAGGTAATTACGAATTTTCGGTACTTTTGGACGGTGATCAAGGAGAAAAAATAGTTTACACCGCAAAATCAGCATCTAATCCTAATCCGTCAATTAAGCCTGTAAGCACAGAGGACACTCCTGAAAAGCCGAGCGGTAACATTTCTTCCGCAACAAGTGATGTTGCAACAAAAGACAATGCAGGCAATAACAACAGCACAAACGGCACAGCTAACAACGGCGTTGTTGCAACAGGCAACTTTGCAACTCCTGCAATTATCACAGTAGTTATGCTTTCGGCAGTTGCAGTTATGTTTGTATTTAAAAGAAAAAGAGTGTTTTAATTTTGTGTGATTGTGTGAATTGATTTTATTGCCATACAATTTTTCAAAGCACCTGACATTAATTTGTCGGGTGCTTTCTGTATGATAAATGTTGCGGTTCGCCACTACAGTATAAAATTAACTTTGTTTCTTTTATAAGGTTTGTATTACCGTAATGTTTGCACTTTTACTTTTTGGCGGTCACAGACCGTTGATACAAAATTAAATTTATAACAAAACTGCACAAAAATTTATGGATAAAGACGGCGTGGGGTATTGCTCGTGCTGTCTTTTTGTGTTAGAATTGTAGATAACAAAATGAAATAACGAAGGATTTGTCTATGAAATATTGTTCAAAATGCAAGCGACTGCATAATGATGAAGAAACAGTCTGCAAAAACTGCAAGGCTCAGCTTAAAACAATAACCGATGAAAACACTCCCGTGTATCTGCTCACGGCATCGGGCTTTGAATTGCAGAGAGTTAAAGCCGCACTTGAGGACAGCACCGTTCCGTGTGACGCTACAATCAAAAAGTGTATGGAAAACAAGTACAGCAAAAGCATTAAGGCATACACAGGCTATGATGATTTGACCTATGATGTCTATGTTCCGTATTCGGCTTATGAAAAGGCGTTCGACACCTGTGTCGGAATCGGCGCAATCAAGCTTGAGGGCGAAGAAATTCTTGACGAAGATGTTGAATACACCGAGAATGACGGAGAAACGCTTGACGAGCAGTTTGAGAAAATTACGGGTGCAAAGCGTACAACCGTAAGAATTGTCAGCGCATTACTGCTTTTGCTTATAGTTGCAGGCGTTGTGTTCGGAACAGATGCAATAATGAACTTTATTAAAGAATTTTTCGGATAATTCGGTATCCGATTTTGAGTTAATATTTAGTTAAAATGAGTTTATAATGAGTTAAAATGAATAAAATTACGGAGGTTTTTTTACAATGAAACAGGAAACAAAGTGTCTGCATTCAGGCTATGTGCCTAAGAACGGTGAACCAAGACAGATGCCCATTTATCAAAGCACCACCTTTAAGTATGATTCAAGTGACGCAATGGGCAGACTTTTTGACCTTGAGGACAGCGGATATTTTTATAGCCGTCTGCAGAACCCGTCAAATGATATGACTGCCGCAAAAATTGCCGACCTTGAGGGCGGCATTGCCGCAATGCTCACATCAAGTGGTCAGGCGGCTAACTTCTTTGCACTTTTCAACATCTGCGAAACAGGCAGTCACATTGTTGCATCGTCTGCAATCTACGGCGGTACATATAATCTGCTCGGTGTTACAATGAAGAAAATGGGCATTGATGTTACTTTTGTCGATCAGAATCTTCCCGAAGAAGAGCTTGCAAAGGCTTTCAGACCAAACACAAGGGCAATGTTCGGTGAAACAATAACCAACCCGACCGTGTCTGTTCTTGATATTGAAAAGTTTGCAAGACTTGCTCACTCACACGGTGTTCCGCTTATCGTTGACAACACTTTTGCAACCCCTGTCAATTGTCAGCCGATTAAGTGGGGTGCTGACATTGTTACTCACTCAACCACAAAATATATGGACGGTCACGCTGTTTCTGTCGGCGGTGCAATTGTTGACAGCGGCAACTTTGACTGGCTGAAATATGCCGACAAATATCCGGGTCTTACAACTCCCGATGATTCATATCACGGCATTGTCTATGCCGAAAAATTCGGCAAGCTCGGCTACATTACAAAGGCTACTTCTCAGCTTATGCGTGACCTCGGTTCAATCCAGTCACCGCAGAATGCTTTTTACCTTATGAACGGTCTTGAAAGTCTTCATGTGAGAATGGAAAGACATTGCAAAAATGCCCTTGAAATTGCAAAATTTCTCAAAGCCAATGACAAGGTTGCGTGGGTTGATTATCCCGACCTTGAAGGTGACAGGTATCACGCACTTGCTGAAAAGTATCTTCCAAACGGCTCATGCGGTGTAATTTCTTTTGCGGTTAAGGGCGGAAGAGATTGTGCTGTTAAATTTATGGACAGCTTAAAACTTTGCTGTATTGCTACTCATGTTGCAGACGCAAAGACCTGTATTCTTCATCCCGCAAGCCACACCCACCGTCAGATGACGGACGAACAGCTCATTGAAGCAGGTGTTGCACCCGACCTTATCAGACTTTCGGTAGGTCTTGAAAATGTTGATGATCTTATTGCCGACATCAGTCAGGCTCTTGATAAGATTTGATTTTCTTAAAAAGAAATTAACATAAATTTGCAAAAATAATTTACGGAGGGTTGAATATGTCAGCTTTTGTATCTGCGGTTATTGTTGCGGCAGGCGGTTCTGTGAGAATGGGAATTGCCGACAGCAAGCAGTTTATTCCGCTTTTGTCACGACCTGCAATTGAATACACCCTGAAGGCATTCCAAAAATGCCACCTTATCAAAGAAATTATAATTGTCTGCCGTGAACAGGATAACGACAGAATCAATAAAATTATCGAGCTTAACGGTTTCAATAAGGTTTCAAAACTTGTTAAGGGCGGTGACAGCCGTGCCGACAGCGTGCGTAACGGAATCGGTGCGTGCAGTGAAAACGCCAAATACTATGCTATTCATGACGGTGCAAGACCGCTTATTACCGTTGAAGAAATTGAGCGTGTTGTTGAGGCGGCTTTTGATACGGGTGCGACAACTCTCGGAACTTCCGTAAAAGATACAATCAAGGTTGTTGACGGTTTCAATAATATAGAAAGCACTCCTATCCGTTCACAGCTCCGTGCAGTTCAGACTCCGCAGGTTTTTGAGCGTGATCTGTACCGCTTTGCTCTTGAAAATGCCGGCGATAATCTCATCAACTTTACAGACGATTGTTCGCTGATTGAAAATATGGGCGGCGAGGTTCTTGTTGTAAAGGGCAATGAGGAAAATATTAAACTGACAACCCCGATTGACATTGTAATTGCCGAAAGTATTCTCAAGTCAAGACAACAGGGTTGATTGTGCAAAGGAGATTTATATGAGAATCGGTCACGGATATGATGTGCATAAATTTGCCGAGAACAGAAAGCTGATAATCGGCGGTACAGAGATTCCCTTTGAACTCGGACTTCTCGGTCATTCGGATGCCGATGTGCTTGTTCACGCAATTATGGACGCACTTCTCGGTGCTGCGGCTCTCGGTGATATCGGAAAGCTGTTTCCCGATACAGATGAAAAGTATAAGGGCGCAGACAGTATTCTTCTTTTGAAAGAGGTGTGCCGTGTGCTTGCCGATTATAACTACAGAATTGTCAATATCGACTCAACCGTTATTGCTCAACAGCCAAAGCTGAAACCGCATATTGACGAAATGAGAAAAAATATCGCCAATGCCTGCGGAATTGATGTTTCGCTCGTCAGCGTTAAGGCTACTACCGAGGAAAAGCTCGGCTTTACAGGCAGACTTGAGGGCATTTCCGCTCACGCAGTTTGTCTTATCGAGCAGTACTAAAAAGTTACAGCTTTAAAAAATGCACATATTTTATTACATACATTCGACACCTTGTTCATATTAATGAACGAGGTGTTTTTTATGTTAAGAAAGGCATTTGTTTCAATAACATTGTGTGCTGTGTTTTTATTGTCGCCGTTTGTCGGATTAAAGGTGAATGCTCTCAGTGCGGACAGCATATCCGCTCCGTCTGCCGTGCTAATGGAATCGTCAACAGGCAAAGTTCTTTTTGAGAAAAATCCACATGAGCAAAGACCATGTGCGTCCGTAACAAAGGTAATGACGCTTTTGCTCGTCTTTGAGGCTGTTGACAGCGGAAAATTAGGCCTTGACGATGAAATTACGGCATCCGAACACGCCGCAGGAATGGGCGGAAGTGACATTTGGCTTGAAAAAGGCGAAACCATGAGTGCGGATGATATGATAAAGGCAACGGTTGTTGTATCTGCCAATGATGCGGCGGTTGCGCTTGCGGAGCATATCAGCGGAAGCGAGGACGCTTTTGTTGAAAAAATGAACAGCCGTGCCAAAGAACTCGGAATGAACGATACAGTTTTCAAAAACTGCAACGGACTTGATGAGGAGGGGCATATAACCTCTGCCTATGATGTTGCGCTTATGTCAAGAGAGCTTACAAAGCATGAGAAAATTTTTGACTACACATCAATTTGGCTCGACAATCTTCGTGGCGGTAAAACTCAGATTGTCAACACGAACAAGCTGTTGAAAACCTATAACGGAATTACGGGATTGAAAACAGGCACAACCAACGATGCAGGTTGTTGTATGTCTGCAACCGCAACAAGGGGAGATGTTTCGCTGATAAGCGTTGTTCTCGGCTGTAAAACAGGCAAAGAGCGATTTGCAGATGCGGCGGCACTTCTTGATTACGGCTTTGCAAATGTTTCCGTGAAAGAATTAACACTTCCCGAAGATATGCCGAAAAGCATTGAAGTGAACGGCGGTATGACCGACAGCGTAAAGCTTGAATGTAAGGTTTCTTCAAAAATAGTGGTTGACAAAGGAAACGGTGCTAAAATTACAACCGAAATCGACCTGCCCGACAAGATTGAAGCTCCCGTTGAAAAGAATAGAAAGATAGGTACGCTTACATATCTTGTAAATTCAAAAAAGGTGCAGAGCTTTGATATTTGTGCAGGCGATTCTGTTCAAAAAACAAGCTTCGGTGCATTGCTTGAATATGTGTTCGCTTCACTGATTTCGCTTTGATTTTGTCGGAAAATCAGGCGTTTGTGCATTGTTATTAAAAGCAGTGCAAAAAACAATGCGGGTTTATTTTAAAAATTCACAAATTGACCTTGCAAAAACGCTCATATTATAGTATAATAAAACAACAAAGATACTTATTGCGATTCTATTTTCGCTATAGGAATTTTGGAGGAATTTATAAATGGCAACAAAGTTAAATGACAAGTATTTAAGTGATTTTATCGGCGAACACGAATATGACGGTGTTGCTGCCGAAGTTAAAGCAGCTCACAAGGTGTTGCATGACGGCAGCGGCCTCGGCAACGACTTTTTGGGTTGGCTCAATCTTCCTACAGATTATGACAAGGAAGAGTTCGCACGCATCAAGAAGTGTGCAGAGAAAATCAAGAAAGATACTGATGTATTTATTGTAATCGGTATCGGCGGTTCTTACCTCGGCGCAAGAGCGGCTATTGAATTTCTTTCATCACAGAACTACAACCTTACCTGCAAGGACACACCGCAGATTTTCTTCACAGGTAACTCAATCAGCTCATCTGCACTTGCAGAAATCATGGAGCTTTGCGAGGGCAAGGATGTTTCTGTAAATATGATTTCCAAGTCAGGTACAACAACTGAGCCTGCCATCGCTTTCCGTGTGTTCCGTGAAATGCTCGAAAAGAAGTACGGTAAAGAGGGCGCAAGAGAGCGTATTTACTGCACAACTGACAAGGCTAAGGGTACACTCAAGGCTCTTGCAGACGAAGAAGGTTACGAAACATTTGTTGTTCCGGATGATGTAGGCGGCCGTTTCTCGGTTCTCACAGCAGTAGGTCTTCTTCCTATCGCAGTTTCGGGTGCTGATATTGACGCTCTTATGCAGGGTGCCGCAACAGCTCAGAAAGAATTTGACAACGATGATTTAAAGACAAACGATTGTTACAAATATGCTGCAATCAGAAATATGCTTTACCGCAAGGGCAAAACTATGGAAGTTATGGTTTCTTATGAGCCGGCTTACACAATGATGTCAGAGTGGTTCAAGCAGCTCTTTGCAGAGAGTGAAGGCAAGGATAACAAGGGTATTTTCCCCGCAAGCGTTATTTTCTCAACAGACCTTCATTCACTCGGTCAGTACATTCAGGACGGCAGACGCACAATGTTTGAAACTGTTGTTCTCTTTGATAAATGTAAAAAAGAAGTTACTCTCGGTACAGACCCAACAAATGTTGACGGTCTTAACTTCCTTTCGGGCAAGACAATGGGATTCGTAAATCAGAAGGCTTTCGAGGGTACAGTTCTCGCTCATAATGACGGCGGTGTACCGAACATTGTTCTTAATGTTCCCGAAATGAACGAATCAGAGCTTGGCTATCTCATCTACTTCTTTGAGAAGGCTTGTGCTATTTCAGGTTATATGCTCGGTGTTAATCCGTTTAACCAGCCGGGTGTTGAAAGCTACAAGAAGAATATGTTCGCTCTTCTCGGCAAGCCGGGCTATGAGGATCAGAAGGCTGCTCTTGAGGCAAGACTCGGATAATTTCTTAATAAAGTATAACAACGGAGGAACTAATTATGGTTACTTTACTTATCGGTAAAAAAGGAACAGGCAAAACTAAAAAGCTCATCTCTCTTGCTAACGAGGCTGTTGCCGCTTCAACAGGCAATGTTGTTGTAATTGAAAAAGGCTCAAAGCTCACATATGATGTTACACATAAGGCAAGACTTATTGATACAGAGCAGTATCTCATCAGCGGTTATGATATGCTTTTCGGTTTTATCAGCGGTATCTGCGCAGGCAACTATGATGTTACTGACATTCTCGTTGACTCAACATTCAAGATTTGCCCCGAGGCTCTTGCAGGCCTTGAAACCTTCACAAAGAAGCTTCAGGATCTTGCCGAAACTGCATCAACTAACATTGTTCTCCTTATTTCTGCTGACGAAAGCGAAATTCCGGAGTCAATCAATGCTGTTTGCAGAAAAGTATAATTGATACTAATTGATACTTAAAAACAAACTTATCCCTCTCGTTTTTCGGGAGGGATTTTTGTATATACAACTGTATAAATTTAGCACCTCAGTCAATAATAGAAACGGAGGTGCTTTTTTATGAGCGATTATTATAACAACAGAAAGAAAAAACGCAGTCGCCGTGAAAAAATCGGATTTTACACGGCTTGCTCAATTTGTCTGATTGCCGTTTGCATGGCGGTGTACTCAACCTACAATACATTATCAGTGCCAAGTGCAAAAACTCCTGTCGCAACTCAAAGCAATGAGGTTAAGGTTAATGAAAATGTCACGGGTGTAACCCAAACCTTGCCCGAGGTTAAGCTTGATGTCGAAGTTCCTACCATTGCGGCAACCGAAGAACCGTCAACAAATCCGACAGAAAGTTCAAAAAACGCTCTTGAAACAATGCTTTCAACAGATTTGAGCCTGAACTATCCGCTTAATTCAAACAATGTTGTTCGTGAGTACAGCGAAAAAAGTGTTTATTTCAAAACTTTGAATGTATGGAAACCGCACACGGGAGTTGATTTCGGCGGCAAGCTCGGCGATGATGTAACCGCAATGACGGGCGGAGTAGTTACTAATGTTTGTGAGGATAAAATGCTCGGCAAAATCGTTGAAATTTCAACTGACAATGTCATATGCAGATATTGCGGACTTGGCTCGGTTGATGTAAACAAGGGCGATTCAATCGATGTCGGAAAGAAAGTCGGTACAATCGGCGCAGTTCCCTTTGAGGCGGGGGACGAAAACCATATACACATTGAAGTGAAGATTGATGGCAAGTACGCCGATCCGCTTTCTTTTATAAATAACAATGAATAATTGCGATTTTGACGCATACAATATTAATGCAAGCCCTCGTTTCGTTTTAAGGGGCAACAAAAAAGGCGGATACTTTTGATTGAGTATCCGCCTCTTTTTTGATTTTATGTCAATGATAAAAAATCACGGTAAATAAATTAAAATTCTGTCCGAAAAGCGATTATCTTTCACTCTCGTGCCATTCTTCGTTACCAAAGATAAAATCATCAAGATCCATAATGACAAATTTCATATAGTACACCTCCTTAATAAAACAATATAGTATATTCAGGAAATGCTCGAATATGAGTGTTATTTTTTATTTGAGCCACAAATATTGATGTAACTTATAATAATGTCAACGGCCTGATTAACTGTAATGTTAGTGCTGTTAAGGCACAAATCATAGTTGTCTGCAAGACCCCATTTTTTTCCTGAATAAAAACTATAGTAATTTGCTCTGTTCTTGTCTGCCTTCAAAACTGCCTGTTTGGCTCTGGCAGGGTCAATGTCCTGTCTGTCAACAGCTCTTTTAATTCTCTTATCAAGATCAGCATAAATATATACCTTCACAAGCTTCGGATTATCTTTAAGAACATAGTCGGCGCATCTACCGACAACAACGAAATTTTCCTTTTCTGCAAGCTGCTTGATAATCTTGTGCTGTAAAATATAAAGACGGTCATTAACCGGCAGGTCGCCCACTGAAGAAAAGTTGTTACCGTAATTGTACAGTCCCACAGACAATGAATACAAAAGACTGTTGGTAGCTCTTTCGTCAGCATGCTTGAATACCTCGGGAGATACACCGCTCTCTTTAGCGGCAATAGAAATGAGCTCCTTATCATAAAACGATATACCAAGCTTCTCGGCAAGTGCTTTACCGATATCGTGTCCGCCTGAACCATACTGCCTTGTAATGGCGATAATTCTGTCAAAACTCATAACTAAACCTCCTGATAGTTGTAATTTGTAAAGGTAGGCAGCTTCAACACCAAGTAGCCGGATGTCAAAACTATATTGCTTTACATATACTATAATAACACATTTTTGCGAAAAGTCCAGTCTTTAAACACAAACTTTATGAAATTTGTTCAATGTGAATAAATACGGGCGTTCTAAGTTATATAAAAAGACGATAGAAGAGCCGAGGTTCGGGGCCATGAAACAAAAAATCAATTTATTTATTACATATATATGTATATATAGGGGGATAAAGAGCAGTATATGTTAAGACAAAGGTAAGTAATGGTAAAAAGATATCAAAAATCATTCCGATAGGCAAATAATGTAGAAGATTTGCCGATAATGTAAAAAAGATAAAAAAATTGTCAAAAAGGGGTTTACAAAAGGAAGAAGTGCTGATATAATATCAACTGTTGCGCTGAGAGGCGAGGCAGACAAGAGAAA
>OHAG01001278.1_pt1 | contig 16743 bp, 5 predicted proteins | sample 1577081 | NCBI WGS metagenome assembly OHAG01 (sample SAMEA3541513, study PRJEB24748) | human gut metagenome | biome: human gut; feature: human-associated habitat; material: faeces | place: China | collected 2012
GGCGGCCGTCTGCGGCCCGATGACGATGGCGTCTGCGGCAATGCGGTCGGCCACGGCGTGCCACTCGCGCGAGAGCTGCGGCACCACGCCCGCAAAGGCGATCGCGTCAACCGCATCGAGCGAGAGGCCGTACATCTTAAAGAAACCCATCAGGCGCACGTGGATCTCGTCGGCGGTATAGGAGCGGTCGGTGGGCATGCGCCACGACTGCACCAGCTCGTCTCCGTCGAACAGGCCCATGGCCGTCTGCGTGTTTCCCATATCGATAGCGAGCAGCATGTCTACTCCCAGTGTTGGCATAAAAGGACGCGCACCATTGTATACGCGCCGTCGACGGCGCTCGGCCGCGATTCGTTTACGGTGATAGGGGCTGAGGGGTTTAAATATGAAGGAATTATGCTCTACGAGATTATCCTTGCCGTTTACCGAACTCCCGCGTAATATTCTTTCTTGCGCACATGAGGCGCCCAGACATTGCGGGGTGGAGCAGTCTGGTAGCTCGCCGGGCTCATAACCCGGAGGTCGTAGGTTCAAATCCTGCCCCCGCGACCAAGAACTTGCAGCTCGTCGGCCTAGCCGGCGAGCTTTTTTGTTATTCCGGGACCGTGTTTTCGGTCCAATTCCCAACCTCTCAATCAAAGATCTCGATCTGTAACATCTAGACCCGATTTGGGCGGCTAGATGTTACAGATCGAGATATACCGGTGGATTGGGTCCCGTTTGTCTAAATCTGTAACACGAGGGACGGTTTTTGCTGAGTAACTGTTACAGATCTAGATCTTTCGGCAGGCTAGATTGGTTTGTCTCGATCTGTAACAGTGAGACCCGGTTTTGCTGAGTAACTGTTACAGATTGAGACAAACCGGCAGCCAGCCCCGTTCCATCCACCTGCCGCCACCTGATATTCGCCGATTTTCGTTGTGCCGCTGTGCCCCCATGCCATATCCTCTAGACAACTACGCGGCACCATCGCCGCCGCGCCTATAAGAGAGGAATGTCCATGACCGCACCTGCATCCAAGCTGCTCCAGCCCATTACGGTTGGCCCCCTTGAGCTCAAAAACCGCATTATGTTCCCGCCGCTAACCACCGGCTATGAGGAGCGCGACGGCTCCATCGGCGAGCGCAGCCTGGCCTTTTACGAGCGTCTGGCCCGTGGCGGCGTGAGCTACATCGTTATTGGCGACGTTGCTCCCGTTATGACCGCAAGCCCCACGCCCAAGTTGGCGACCGACGCCCAGATCCCCACGTTTAAGGCGCTGGCCGACGCCGTTCACAAGCACGGCGCCAAGGTCGCGCTGCAGCTGTTCCACCCCGAGTACGATGTGCCCGGCGTCGGCCGCATGGTCATGGGTTCCATGGCCGCCGCCAAGGCTGCGCAGGAGGCCAAGGCCGCCGGCGACGAGGAGACCTTTGCCGCCAAGATGGCCGAGTCCAACGAGATCCGCAAGCAGGCCTACGCCAAGTTGCACCACGATATGCAGCACTTTGTGAACGAGGCGAGCGTAGAGCAGCTCACCCAGATCAAGGAGGCCATCGCCGCCTCGGCCGCTCGCGCGCAGCAGGCCGGCATTGACGCCATCGAGGTCCATGGCGACCGCTTGGTGGGTTCGCTATGTTCGGCCATCCTCAACCAGCGCACCGACGAGTACGGTGGCTCGTTCGAGAACCGCGTTCGCTATGCGCTCGAGGTTGTCGCCGCCATTAAGGAAGCCGCGCCGCAGCTGATGGTGGAGTACAAGCTCCCCGTGATCATGGAGAACCCCGACGGCACGCCGCGCGGCAAGGGTGGCCTGCAGCCCGACGAGGCCTGCGAGTTCGCCAAGCTGCTCGAGGGCGCGGGCATCGACATGATCCAGGTCGCGCAGGCCAACCACACCGGCAACATGGGCGACACCATTCCGCCCATGGGTGCCATGCCCTACAACTGGACGCTGCCGGTGGCCGAGCGCGTCAAGGCCCTGGTCTCCGTGCCGGTGGCCACCGTCGGCCGTGTTGTTTCGGTCGAGGCCGGCGAGAAGATTCTTGAGGACGGCGCGGCCGACATTATCGCCTATGGCCGCTCGCTCATGTGCGACCCCGACATTGCGCTGAAGGCCGCGACCGGCGAGCCCATCCGCGAGTGCCTCAACTGCAACAAGGGCTGCGTCGACGCGATTCAAAACCGCAAGTACATCTCGTGCGTGCTCAATGCCGAGAACGGCGACGAGGCGACCATCGCCATCAAGCCGGGCGAGGGCGACAAGAAGATCGCCGTGGTGGGCGGCGGTATTGCCGGCCTGGAGGCCGCACGCGTGGCGGCCAAGCGCGGCTACGACGTGACCGTCTATGAGGCGAGCGATCACTTGGGCGGCCAGATTGTGCTGGCGGCCGCGCCTCCGCGCAAGGATGAGATTATGCGCTCGGTCGAGTATTACGAGAAGATTCTGCCCGGCCTGGGCGTGAAGGTCGAGCTCAACCATGCCGCTACGGCCGAGGATCTCAACGCCGCCGACGCCGCGATTGTGGCCGTGGGCGCACACGACGTGGTCATCCCCGTTCCGGGTGCCGACTCGGACAAGGTCGTCTCGAGCTGGGACGTGCTGGCCGGCAAGGTGGAGCTCAGCGGCCGCGTAGTCGTTATCGGCGGTGGCCTGGTGGGCACCGAGACTGCCGAGTACCTGCTGCAGCACGGCTGCGAGGTGGCGATCGTCGAGATGCTCGACAAGATTGCCGCGGGCGAGTCCGAGACCATTCTGCCGCTGATCATGAGCGACTTTGCCGAGCACAACGTGGAGCAGCACGTGAAGACTCGCCTGACCGCCATTACCGACGAGGGTGTGGAGGCTGTTCACACCGCCGAGGACGGCGCCGAGGAGCCGGTGAAGATCGCCTGCGATTACGTGGTGATGGCCGTGGGCTCCAAGGCCAACGCGTTTGACCTGGACGGCGTGACGGTGCCCGTGACCTGCGTGGGCGACTGCTCGGGCGAGCGCACCGCCGACATCGCGAGCGCCATTCGCACGGCATATCACGCGGCCAACGAGCTCTAAGCAAGAAAGCTATCGCGTATTGAGTGGGCGGGGAGTGCCGTATCGGTGCTCCCCGCCTTTTTGCCAATAAGAGCGCCCCTGACCAGCGGGTTCAGAAAATCCGAATCTTGAGCGACCGAAAATCCGAATCCTCAGAACATGAAAATCCGAATCGCTGACACCAGAAAATCCGAATTTTGGTGCAAGAGGATTGGTGCAAGAGGGTCAGGTTTGATTGCGCTATGTTGGTGCGAAGTAACCTGACCCCTTTGCACCAAGGGTTTGACTTTTAAGACATCATTAAGGCTTGCGCTGTGGAGTAAACCGCAGGTCAATGCTATTCTTTTACCTTATCGTATGGTGTTGTATTCTGCCTGAATTCTATGCCTACGAGCAATGGATTGAGCACACCCAAGCGGAAAGGATGGCACGCCCGCGAGCAGGGCAAACGTAAACGATGAGTGGCATGGACCGACATAGCGAGCTCCAGCAGCACAAGACAGCGGCCGAGTACCGTCAAGCTGCCGACGAGCACGTGCGGACCCTCAAGGATTTCTGGAAGGATTTCCTGGTGAGTGGTCTGTTTGTGCTGGCCGCCATCGTTGCCATCTTTGCATGTCTGGCCTGGTTTGCCGCCAACAATCGAGTGAGCGCCACGGGGAGCACGATCGGGGCGAAGGCGGATCGGTACATCATTACGACCGATACGACGGGAAACAACGGCGTCTACGACGATGGCACGGGTGCAACCTTTAATATCGCCGACTCGATGGACGTCAGCGGGACTAGCAACTTTAACAACGAGACCGCAGGCTACCTGGCCCCCGGCGCCAGCGGCTCGATTACGTTTTACGTTCAGTGGCTGGATGGCTCGCCCGAGGATCTCGACGTCGACATCACGCGCAGCGTCATTGCGACTACGGACGATTTAAATGCGAGTGCCGAGGATTTTAAGAACTTGTTGACCGGCCACATCCTGTTTTTTAAGAACAGGGATGATGACGGCTATTACTCCGACTGGGTTGGAAGCACCTATACCGTGACGGCCGAGGAGTTCAAGAAGGCTGAGAACAAAAAGGTGACGTGCACGCTGTTTTGGGTATGGCCGGAGCAGTTTCGCAGCTACGTGGTTCCCGGATACCTCAACTATACCAGGGGCCTCTTTAAATCGTCGGATGTTGAAGACTACGGCAAGTTGCTCAAAGATATCAATGACAACAAAACTCGCTACTTTAAATCCGATGGATCCGTCCCCGACGTGTCCCTTGGCATGTCAGCAACCGATCTTCAGACCTGTTCACTTGCATATAACGAAGGCGATGAGTACTTGGGTAATTCGGTCGACAAGTACCAGATACGTCTGACGGCATCGGCTAAGAGTGAGAAAAGCAAGACGAACGACACCGAGGGGGCGAAGTGATGGAATCGATACGGGATTGGGCGAGCGAACATCGTCGTCAACTCATGGTCATATTCGTTGTGCTGGCGGTCGTTGCGCTGCTTATTGGCCTGGGCCTATCGTGGTTCGTGCAAAACAAGAGCCTCTCGACCGTCGGCATGCTGCAAACGCCCTCGGATATTAAGCTTATGGGTCCCAATGCGACCGAGATGGCGCAGATCGATTTGTCATATGACCCTGAGACGGACGTAAAGTCGGAGAACGGCAAAAAGGTTGTCCATCTCACGCGCCCCTTTTGCGTAAAAACCGACCAGAAGGACACGTCCTACAATCTTCTGCTCGCGCGGACGACGAACATTTCGGGGCTCGAGATTCATCTGTACAAGGCAACGGACGTGACAAGCGGATCGACGGAGGACGCCACGGCAGACGTTAAGGGCGCCACGGGGGTCAATAGCCATTATGCCTGGAATAAGAGCGGGAACGATTTGATCCCAGATGGTCGCTACATCAACAAGCTTCCTAAATCTATGCTTGCAGATCCAAATCATGATTCTCAGACATTTGAAAAGGCGCTCGGTGAGGATAAGCTGCAGCGCAACGCTTCCCCCGTGTACTGGAAGGCAGACGGGCCGTTTTCATCTGGAACCAACGGCATCGACAACTACATCATCGAGCTGAGCTGGCCCGAGGATCAAAGCGAGACCGATATCATCTACCTGATTGCCAATTCGGGTGGTGCCTCTTCTGGCAAATCGAGTGAGGGGGCCACGCGATGAAGCGCAACGACAAGCAGGGCCGCAAAACCGCAGTGCTTTCTATGCTGGCGATTGCCCTTTCGGTTGCAGCGCTGGTCACAGGCGTGTATCTCACCGCAACCGCATTTACCGCTAACAGCTTTCTAAAGGCGGTCGCGGCGAGCAACGAGGCCGAAAACTTGTTTGCCTCCAATATCCTTACCGGGTATACGACGGAACCCGCCTCCGACAAGCTCGAGTCGTCACGCAAGTCGATTACATTCGGTGACAAGGGAGAATGGGCGAGCTTTACTGTCGAGGTTTATAACTTCCAACAGAGCAATCGGTCCGTCTACAACACCAAAGATGTGACGTATGACTTGAGCATTAAGGCGGACGGCGTTGATTCGTGGAAGGTCGAGAATGATTTCGTTTCCGGAACAGAGTACAAGGCCAACGGTAAAACGCTAAGCGGTACGGGCCCCAAGTCGCATTCATATACGATTACTTTCCCCAGTAGCGCCGTGGGAAAAGCTAACTTTGTGATTGAAGCCGTGGCCCAACAGCCGACAGGCACCAACTTATGGGGCCTGGCTCGCAAGGTCGTCACGGGTAAGGAAAGTACGGTTAAAACCAACGACGTCAGCGGCTATGTCCAGACGCCGACGGGTAGTGCAGCCGGTGAGGATGCGAGCGTCAAAGACCTGGATGCCTATAACTATGTAATCACCGTTACGGGGCAGGATGCCGACGTGACACTCAGCTGGAATAATGACAACGTTGAGCTTGAGCCGTATTTTGGCGAAAACAACGGCAACGTTGAGCCCGGGGAAAGTTCAGTGACCTTTCATATGGAGCCCGGGTCCAAGATTGTGACGTTCTATCGAAAGGGCGACACGGTTCCAAACACCGTGAAAGATCTTGGAATTAGCGTCGAGTAGCTTTGATCCCATTTGCATGGGGTTTGATATAGAACGAGGTATGAGATATGAGAAGGATTGGTAAGCGCTTAATCGTCACATGCGTTTCCCTCTCAATGATATTGCAGTCGTTTGCCCCTGCGACCAATGCGCTGGCGGCAACGATCAATGCTGCCGCCGAAGCTGGTGCCTATAGCACTACGGATGATGCTACAACGGAAACTGGCAGCGATACCTCGGGTGACTCGGGCGCGGCGAAGGATGACACTGCGACCACCGCCCCCGATGCGGGTGAAAATGCAGGCAAGGATACTTTGGGCGCCGATCAGGTAACAGATGGCGCGGAGGAGTCCCAGGAGGAAACTGCCGCCGAGGACGCCGCTGCCGCTGATGAGGGCGAAGCTGAAGCAGGGGCTCAGGGTGCGTATTCGTACAACACGCTGGAAGAGCTTCGTGGCAAACTGTCGGCGACTCCCGAAGAGGCGAACGGCGAGATAACGAAGCTGGTGTCGACTGATCTCGCAAGTGACCTCAAAGAACTATCGAAAGCTGATCCCTCGCTCTACAAGAACGCCAACATCACTAGGAATGATACTGGCGATGCCGTCGACTTGTCTGGCGGTTTTAATGGCCTGGGCGGTTCTGATGAGAGCAACGCGTTTGCCGGAACGATTACGGCGAGCGGCGGCGCTGCATTGCGAATTAAGGTCAGCCGTCCGCTGTTTAACGGGCTTAAGGTTTCGGGGAACCGAAAGTACCTGATCGAATGGGCGGGCAAAAATCAGCAGGCAACCGAAGATGCACCGAAGGCTGTACTTGCGGTTCATGCGTATGGGGTCACAGGTGCCGTGGCCGATGTGACAGTATATGGCGTGAGCGACAACGCCAATGCGCTCAACGTTCCGATTATTGAGACGCTCCAGGGCAACCTTACCGCCAAGGTCACGCTCGACAAGGACACGCTGACGTCAGTGAACGTCACCTCTTCGACCAATAGTATTGGCATGGTGGCGGGAACTGTCGAAAGCGGTACGCTGACTATCGGCGGGCTTGTTATGCCTGGCGTGAAAACGGTAACGGTTGATGCCTCGGGCAACAAGGAACTGGACCAGAAAAACGGTAACGCCGGCCTACTGGTTGGTCGCGTAGCGGATGGTGCTGCCCTGACGATTGATGCTGAGGTTACGGCGCCATCGGGGAGTATTAAAAGTGCAGCTGGCAAAAACAACGCATCCGCGGGCGCCGTTGTTGGCAAGCTTGGAACCGGTGACGGAGGTACTGCGACCCCGCTTGCAGTCAATAAACCGATAAACGTGAGTGCTCTTACGGTGGCTGGAGCGATAACCGGCGGTTTTGTAGGCCATGCGGGCAATGTTTCGCTTACATTTGGCGCCGGCGCTTCGATTACACCGGCGAAGAAGATGGAGGCTTCACAAGCAAGCGGTGGCCTGTTCGGACAGGCGACCCTGGCTACCGATCTTGAGATTGCACCGGAATATCTGAAAACGCCGGATGGTGGGATAGGCGTGTCGGGAACAGACGCCGGAGGTCTTTTCGGTGTTTTTGGCGCCGGCACCGGAAAGCTGACAGTTCGTGGTGCGTCAAGAGAAGCCCCTCTAAAGCTGAAAGTAACGGCGAAAAATGTGGCATCCACCTCAAACTCAAAAGGCGTGGGTGGCGTTATCGGTATGTTGGGCTGGACGACAACGACCGCTAAAGTCAATGTGAATAACGTTGAAGTTGATCTGACAAGCGAAGGCGGCTCATACGTCGGCGGTATGGTCGGAAATTGTTGGGGCTCATCTGTTGTAAAGATCGACAACGCTTCAGTGAAGGCAGCTGTCACGAACAAGGATACTTTTGGCGGTGTAGTCGGCATAACGCGCGCAAATACAGACTACTCCGTTACGGTTCTTGTCGACGACCTAAAGGTGGCAACAGCAGAGGGCAAGCCCATCGTAAACGGCGGCGGCGTCGTGGGCAGCGCTAATTGTAAAACGCTCATCCGTTTGAGTGGCACAACTGATCTTGGCGGGGTTCGTTATCAGGAGTCGGATGGTTCGGGCCAAATTACCAGCCTGAATGCATCGAAGGGCTTTGGAGGTCCGCTGGTCTTCGCGACTGGTGGCGGCAGCGATGAGGGCTGGACGCTCATACGCGGTAAGAACGCGGACGGCAAGTATCCGGAGCTCGATGATATCGGCGGCTATGGTGAGGTTATTCGCTTGGGCGGAAAACTTCCGCAGGATTTTCTGACCGTTGATGAATCGACGGGAGCGTTGACAATCAAGGGCTCTGACAAAAGTGCGACGACCATATCGAGCGTTGAGGACTTTGCGCGCCTGGCAATTACTTGGGAGACGAACGGCGTCTTCAAGGGTGTTCTCGATAACAAATGGTCAAGCATGGAGATAACTCTTGCTGGCGATATCGATCTCACGGGAACGGGTATTTACGGCCTTACGCGTGAGGGCGCCTACGACGACAAAGCTACTACGAATCCCATCAACGGCAACAACCATAAGATAACGCTCTCTATCGGAGAAGCGTACGGAACATGGGACGGCAAAAATATAGTTCGCAACGATGACGCGGGCAACGGCCGCATTTATCGCCATAAGCAGCTCGGTCTTTTCGCAGCTGGTAACGGTAGCGCCAGCAATTTGACTATCGATGGCACCATCAACGTGGACGCAAAAGCTCCCGACATGGTAGTCGGTGCTTATGCCGCCACTTGCACGTCCGGTACCGATCTTTCGTTTAATAGCGTCACCTGCAAGACGACGATGAATGTCAAGGCGAACAACAAGATCGCCGTCGGCGGATTCATTGGAAAGACGTCGACGAGCAATCAATTGATGTTTACCGGCAGCAGTTCGTTTGCGGGCGATATCAACATGACATTTGATGCCAAAGAAGACAAAGCCGAGCCGTATATTGGTGGCGCTATCGGTTGTATCGACGGTAGCAGCACGCCGACAATCACCGTGGACGATATGAAGCTCTCGGGCTCCATTACGGCTCAAACGACCAAAGCCAAATTGTTTGCCGGCGGCCTGATTGGTTTTATCGACCAGGCGGAGGGCGACAGCAAAACGAAGACGGTCACGATTTCTGGACTTGATCTGGGCGGTCTCAATCTCGATTTTTCGGCAGCGGGTAACACGTCGGCCACGGGCGGATACCTGGGTTCGACATGGGCGCAAACAAATGTGACGATTGAAAGCTCGGGCTCGACATACGCGATAAAGGCGTCCAAGGATGCATCGCTCAAAACGGGTTCTGCGAAATACGTTGGCGGCTTGGTCTATCACGCTGGCGGCGTCTGGACGGTCGGCTCCAAAGCTATCAGCTTCAACAATGTCGGCATCGATTCCAAAGCGACTGAACTTGGCCTGCTGGTTTGTCGTGGCGGCAGGGATAAAGAGACTGGAATCTCTACGGGAGAGATGGGCGGCCTGTATCTCAACGTTACGAAGCACTGGGATAACGCCGTTAACTTTAACGGAATCAATCTGACGGGCACCGAGCCTGCAACTATGGACGAATGGGTGGCGGACACCCGTGGCTATAGCGACGGCAATGCCGGGGATATCTTTGCCAGCGGCAAGAACGGCGTGGTCTCGCTGACGACTGCGAGCGGTACGGTCGAGATGGTCGATGCAGGTACACGCAATACGTACGAGAACCAGACCGATTGGGGCAAGAAGCATCAAGAGAACGGCAACACCCGCTATTACTACAATCTCAATAAGGTGGCGAGCGATGTAGGCCAAGGCGACGGCGCCATCAACACGCCGGAGGAATTGCTGCTCTGGAGTGTACGCCACTATGCCGATAGCATTTTGCAAGCTGAGTTCAACAAGGGCGATGCTGCGAGAGAAACGATAACGGGCGCGCTCAACATGAAGGGCTACAGCTACTATCCCGTTGATATCGCAAACTGCTCGGTCAACATCAGCGGTGCGACCATTACGTTTTGGAACAAGCAAATCGAGACGCTTGAGTCCGGCACCACAAAGAATAAGCTCACGAGCGAGTCGAGTCAGCATCAGGCGATGCACTGTGGTCTGATCCGTAATTACTCGAGCTCGGGCAACCAGGGTGGACAGACACTGTCGGTAAAGACGGTGGCCCTTTCTGGTACCGTGGGGCCGATGGGCGCTAGCGGTGGCTCGGGCGCACTGATTTGCGGAACCACATGGGGAGAAGCTGCTGCAACGACGACGGTATCGCTGGAGGGCATAACGCTCAAGAACCTCGCGGTGACCGATTTTGCCACCAATAACGATAAGAGTTTGCCACTACTGGTCAACGCCGGCGGTAGCCACCTGAGCCTGTCTGTCAACGATTTGTCGTGCACGGGCTACACGGGTGGAGAGGACAATGCCGTCGCATCGAGCCTCATGGGCAACATGGGCGGCAAGGACAAAACGGGTATCAACCTGAGCTTCTCGAATATTTCGATTCCGTCTTATACGGGCGAGCGTATCTTTGCATCGGCGCTGCTCATGATGAGCTTTGGCTATAAGACGGACGGATCGGGCTCGGCGTCGTACAACTTTACCGCCGACGATAAAAAGGTTACGTACGGTCAAGAGATCGACGGCACAAAGGAATACGGAAATAACGACGGTGACACGCAGTGTTGGTATTTCGATGTCGAACACGTGGATGACAACCGAGTGCAGGACAAGGTCCATGACATCACGGCGAGCAAGGACAAGAGCAAGCCGAATTTTGGCGCTCAGGGAGATCGCTACCTAAAGTATGTTGCAAGCGGGCATGACAACAGCAATCCATGGCGTCATGAGGTCGCAGTCAACCACAGTGCCGCTAAGCTCATCAAGGGCTGCGGCACCTATACCGACCCCTATGTGATTTCGTCGGCGAAAAACCTGCGCGATGCTGCAAATATCATCCGGGGTGCCAACGCCAGCGGATCCGAGGTGAACATCACCATCGACCAAAATGCTGCCTGTTCGGGCGAGAGCGGACACGGCAAGTTTGTCAGTAACGGCAGCACTTGGGTGTACGGCGATAGGTCATATACAACCGAGACGGTAAGCCGCTATCTCAGAAGCGCCTATTACGTTATCGATAAAGACATTACTGTTAGCACCAAGGACTTTAGCGGGCTGGGCCAAACGCCCGAGCGCGCGTTCCGCGGCGTGATTGTCGGCAAGAAATCTGCGACGCTAACTATTAAGAATGACAAGGACAGCAAACAGCAATTCAAGGGTTTAATTCCCTATAGCTACGGCAGCGTTGTCAAGGATCTCAAGATTCGCTATGAGGGCGATGCACTCTCGATTGAATATGCCGCGCCGAAAGAACAGACTCCGCAGGCATTCTTTGGCGGCGTTATGGGCTGTATGCTCGGTGGCGACAACATTGTCGATGGTGTGACGGTGTCGGCGGACAAGGGCTTCGTCGTCAGCGGCAAGGACAAAAACACGCCCATCGGCGGTTACGTTGGCGTCGTCGCGGGCGGCGGCGTGATCTTCCGCGGCATGGAGAATACGGCTGCCTGGCATAAGGCGGGGGAGTCGCTGTACGACAATGCCTTCTTGGGCCGCATACTCAACGGCTACGCTTTCTCTGAGGGCTGCACGGTCGAAAACGGCGAACGCAACTATAAGATTAATGAGCTAAGCAATCCTGGCGCCAATAAGCCTATTTCGACCAGCAATCTAGTTAATGCAAGTGAGAAATATGGCACTCCGTATAGTGTCTCGGTTTCGTCTGGCGAGGGGCTTCTGGTCCTGTCGGGCATTATCAATAGCGGTGCCGCTGCGGGTTACGGAACCAAGGCATACGATGGAACGCTGGATGAACAGCAAGGCTTAAAGCTGGGTAACGCGCTGTTCGGCAAGGTACGAAACGCCAAGTATGACCAGGTTGGCGATAAGAGCTTGGATGCATCCAGCCAAGAGTGGCTCGCTGCCCAGCGGGATGACCAATCGGCTCCGGGTGCTGACAACACGGCTTATCTGGTGACAACATATGCCGATGCCAATACGGGCGATATTTGCGCCGGCGGTACGGCAGCCAGCGGTACGGCATATGTCGAGTTCAACCTCAATGGCACCAGCTTTGATATGACCGGCTACAGCACGGGTTACCTGGGGCTTTCCGCACGCTATGTGAGTAATGCGGGCATCGACAGGACTGGTGCAAGTCAGCCGATGCGCGTGATGCCTTCTGTCGCGGCGGTCAAGGGTTCTAGCGAAGCCACGCCGAGCACTACGCTCAAGGTCAATCTTGACGTTAAGGAATACAAAACCGACGACTTCCACATGCTGGGCGTAGGTGGACTCTTTGGTGTCGCCAACTTCCGCACTCCCGGGAAGACGGGGGAGGGTAAGACGAGGGAGGGTACATATACCTTTGACCCCGACACATGCTCGATCGTCAGCAATTTGAAGATTGGGGAGTCGAATATTTCCTTCGCGTATGTCGATGCGGCCGGCACGAGCACTGTTCCCGGGCTGGACATTGTTGGCGTCGGCGGCGTTGCGGGCGTGCTTGCCCCCGGCGATTCAAAGTATATGGGAGGCCAGGTCAACAATTTCACCACCAGCGGCCTCACGATCAAGAGCCCGTCTTCTGCGGGATCCCTGTTCGGCTACGCCGCCTCCGCGAACCTCAGCGATGGCGGCCAGTATCTTGCGAAGAAAGATACTGAGCTGACGAACATGACGATGAGACTCGTCAATTGCGGTTTCTCAAACCTGAATATCACCGCCGACCGAGACGCCGGCGGCTTCTTCGGATATTTGGCGACCAAGGGCGGCAACAACAATAGTGGCGTATGGAATACCGAGGAAACAACGTACGGTAGCAATTCGAGCATTGTTTCGACTAGCAAGTTCCTTAACGGGTCAAATGCTGTCGGAGTCGGTGGATTTGTCGGTCATGTTAAAAATGGCTTTAACGTAAATAAATGGGGCGATAGTAGTTCTACGGTCGTCAAAGGGCTGACGCTAGATAACGACCGTAACGCATACGATGCGGCTGGTACAGGCGGCCTGGTTGGAATATATGAAGCAGTCAATGGGTGCACTTGTACCGTTCGCGGCGTTAAGGTCACCTCGTCCGAAAGCGCGAAAACAGTTATAAAGGGCTGTAGGTTTGTTGGCGGAATCATAGGACGTGTCAGCACGGGAACGCTTCATGTAATCACGGTTGACAATGTCAGTATCGATGCTGTCGAAATGCCAAAAAGCAGTACGCCGAGACCAAATGGCCAGCTGTCTCTGGGCTACAAAGGCGCGGTTGTCGGTGGCATGATTGGCTCTTCGGGTCAAATGACGCTGTCGAATAGTGCGGTATCAAACATCACATTTAACGATGGGCTCTCTGGTCTTGTGGTCGGAGGAGTTGGCTCTGGCGCTTCGGCAATATACACACTGAACAGCAGGTTCGAAAACAATGCACTGAATGCCGACTCTTCGGGTGCGCTCGTTGGTTATGACGCTGGAAAAGTGTACGGACAGAATATCCTGATTCGGAATCTTACGTATGCGAAGCCGAGCAATCAGGGCTTGTTGTTGGGCGCTCTATTTATAAAGGCCGGTACTGCAGCGCCCGGGGTTTGCGTGGCTGGACTTGACCTTCAGCTGGGTGACGGCCAGACAAACAACTCAATCCCCGCGCGACTGGCTGTTAGCAATGACGCTGGCTTTATAGGCAGAAGCTTCGTGGCTTATGCCGATTACAATGACAAAGCAAATGACAAAGCGGACGGCTCAAGTGTGACCTCGGGCGCATTTGATGCCGAGGCTGCTGATCCGTATGCAACGACCACGCCGAAGAGCGGACTGACCGTGGCCACTTCCGATGGGTCTTCGAAGACACTCTTTGGCGACAGTATGCTTCCGTCTACTGCCGTGAAAATTCTAAATGAAAAGAACTCAACGGATGCCGGCCAGTTCCATTACACTTTGGCGCCTTCGGCGGACTTCTCGAATACGGTTTCGACCATGGCCAAGAATAACGATGGCGAAAAGCTAGCGAATAATTTTGACGTGCTGCAGGTGAGTTCGGGCAATGAACAGGTGATCACCGACTACCTCGATACCGTGACTAACGGAGGTTACTCCAAGGCAAAGGATCTGGGCTATGTGACGGCTTCTGCTAAAACGTATGCCTATGATGACGTCAGCAAACAGCTTGTTGCCCCAGCGGAGAACACCGCCGCGGGGAGCATGAAGCAAGCGCTCGAAGTAACGGGCTCGGGGTCCTCGCTGGGTTACTCCGTTACGTCGGGCTACGACAACGGTCTGATGCGTATTACGCTGCTGACGGTAAAGATCGGCTATGCAAAGGACAAGGGCTACTACGTGCTCCATGTTCCTATCGTGGTGCGCCGTATGCTCGAGGTTGATTTTACGGCGACGCTTACCGGCGGTGCGGTTTTTAATAAAACGGCCTATGCCAATCTTGGCAAGGACGCCCATGTGCTCGAGAGCTACGGCAGCTCGATGACAGGCCTGCTTACGTATACCTATAACAGCGCGGTGGGCGAGCGCATGGAATATGGTTGGGACAGCTATCTGGTGGATGGCGGTTCCATGGGTGCTACGAACAAAACGCTAGTGTTCGCTTCGTCGGGCGAAAAAAATGGTAACTACCCCAGAGGGACACAGCTTACACTGCTCGATTGCGCTCATAACAACAAGGAGTATCACTACAAAGTGGAGGCCGAGGGCGGCATTTCGAGCCTCTCGTTGAGTGAGTTTAAAGATGCCGCCGGCAATAGCTACGAGCAACGATGGCTCAGCGATGTAATGGGCGTGACGGCGGTTGAGGAAGCATCTGGAAAATGGGTCAAGACCGACAAGGCTTCAGCTACGGTTTCTGGCAAGTTGAACAATGAGGTTGCGTATTTCCGCCCGGCAACTAGTGACGATGCGCGCGAGCCGCACTATACTCTGACTGTCGAAAAGGGTAGCGACAAAAAGGAGCAGTCTCCTTCGGAGGACTTCTATCTGGTGGTTCGTTTTCCCAAGGATGACCAGGCTGCAGCTGCTGCCGTCGTGGGCAAGCTTAAGAGTAATTTGTCGTTTGCCGAGGGTACAAGCATCGCTACGCGAGTTAATCAGGTGCTACGCCCCAAGTATGACAACAAGGTTGTCAAAGATGATGTGGCCAACACGGCAAGTACGTACAGCATCCTGACTGGATACAGGCAAGACCTAGTGGACAATGATCCCGCTTCTGGTCCGTCGGTGCCCTCGCTTACCGGTAGTGGACATACGGTGCGGCTCGATGTAACCGATACCGTTACGTTCAATTCGAGTCAGGTTTATAACGGCGAAAATGACCCGCTTTACTATGAGCTCAGCGCGACGTTGGGCCAGTGGACTGCAGGCAACAAGAGTGTCGGATCGGGCGGCTTCCCGTCTGGCATGTCGGGAACGGTGACGTTCTATGCCCAGGTGGGTGATACGTATTATGTCTACAAAGGCGGCAAGTGGACACCGGCAGAGGCTGCGAATGGAGTTGTAGTACCTAGCGGTCTGAGTTATGGCTGGTCCTCTGATGGTGGAGAGATGAAGCTGCTGCTGGGTTCGTCTAATAGCGAAAGCGATGCGGTGAGTCTGGCCGGATTGCGCGATGCCGCCAAGAGTGCGGGGCAGACGTCATTTACGATTCGCGCGCAAATGACCATCGAGATGACAGACGAGGCGTTTGCGAAAGCCATCGCAGCGAGCTCGAATGCCGGAGAAGATAATTGGACGCAGATGGTTTTCCGTGGTCAGCTTGCGACCAAGGCCGATCAGCTGGCGTATGCAAGTCTGACAAATAAGATTATCGGTAACCATAAGTATTACCGCGAGGGAACTGCATACTCCACCATTAGCCTGACTGCCAGCATGCCATCGCAGCTTGGAATCAATATTGACGATCTGCGCGAGGCAACTGCAAATGGCACCATCGGCACGGTTGCAACGTATGACTTGAGTAACGCCAGCAACGTAGACGAGCTGTTGAACAAGGCGCAATCAGTGACGTTTACCGCGACGCTTATGAGGAGGTCGGATACGGATGGCGGGTATGTCCCTGCTGATATCACGGATGTGATGTCGTCGGGGAGCGGTGGGCCGAAGACCAGCTCGACGGTGCTTGGGGCTGCCACCAAGGGGACCGAGAGCTACTCGTGGACCGACACCAAAAAGGCTGACGGCACGTTCTCTACGCTGAATGGCCAGAAGTTTGAGCTGCCGATCGACTTTGTCGTAGACACGGCCAAAGACGCACACGTGTATGCGAACTACCGAATTGTGGTAACGGCGCAAATCAAAAACGCCAGTCGCGAAGCCATCAACACGCCGGGCAACACGAGCGATTTTGTGACGTTCACCCTAACGCGTGTGAACACGAAGGGGATTCAATAGCAAGCGGCACTGCCAGTGCTGGAGGAATCCAACACGATTAGCCACACGAGGGGCGGCAACCACCCGGTTGTCGCCCCTTTTTCTTGATCGCCCGGCCTGCTGCTGCCCCAGCTACTCATCAGCTTTCCAACTTTCCACTTAACTTACCACCTAAGGTGGAAAGCTGGAAAGTAAGTAGAAAGCTGACATGTTAGGTACTGGCTGGTGACGCATAATTTCTTGGTGACGCATAATTTCTTTCGCAAATTGACAACCGCATAGCGGAACACGGCCC
>OHAG01001287.1_pt1 | contig 16670 bp, 14 predicted proteins | sample 1577081 | NCBI WGS metagenome assembly OHAG01 (sample SAMEA3541513, study PRJEB24748) | human gut metagenome | biome: human gut; feature: human-associated habitat; material: faeces | place: China | collected 2012
AATGTACTTGTCTTAAAATCAACAGAAGAAAACACAGAAGAAAAAACGGAAGATGACGAAGAAGACTATTCCATGTTCAGTACAGAAACAATGAGATTCATTACAAATCCATCGTTAGCTACAGCCGATTCATATCCTTGATCATAAATAATGTCCAGTTCATATCCCTCCGGCATATCAGCTTTCAGTTTATCTATTTGCTGGGATGCAAGTTCTGCCATCTCTACTACATTCCCGTCGGATACTGTTGAAATTGCGATACCTACAGCTGGAATATTTCCGATTCTCATCAGGTTTCTTGCCGGACGCGAATAGCTTTCTCTGATTTCTGCAATTTCTCCCAGCCGGAAATATTCACCTTTGCGCGAAACGACAGTCAGATTCTCTATTTCTTCCAGACTTGTAAAACTTCCATCGGCTTCAATTCGAAGACGGTTTGTGGATGTTTCTATTGCACCTGCATCGACTACCTTGTTTTGTCTTTCAAAGGCTGAGGCTATGTCGGCCATCATTACTCCACTTTGAGAAAGTAGTGAAGGGTTGACCGTTACTTCGATTGTCCGGTTCTGAATATCGAACAGTTCGACTTTAGCCACGTCTTTTACGTCTAACAGTTCATTTTTTATTTTTTTTGGCACAGTCTTCCAGTTCGCGATAAGTATGTGTTTCACTGCTTAAGCCGTAGAATACTCCCAAGACATCACCAAAATCATCATTTACAACCGATGGACCTGCACCCGCGGGTAACTTGTTTTGTACATCGTTTACTTTCCGGCGAAGTTTGTCCCAAAGCTGTTGCATATCTTTGGTGCGTATTTCTTTTTTCACATAAACGGTAATTTTAGAAAGCCCTGCCCGGTTTTCCGTCTTCAGATAATATAGTTCACCCAGCGACTGAATCGATTCTTCCAGTACATCGGTTACTTGTTGTTGTACTTCCATTGGAGAAGCTCCCGGATAAGAAGTTGTTACGAGTGCTTGTTTGATTGTGAATGGTGCATCTTCAAGCTTTCCCATATTGTTATATGCGAATATGCCTCCACTCAAAATCAGTATCAGTATCAGCCAGCTTAAGGCTTTGTTCGTCAGGAAAAATTTTACTAATCCTTTCATCAGTATTTCGTTTTAGTCTTGAATGGTTATTTCTTCGTTTTCCGAGAGATAAGTCAGCCGTGTTGCGGCAATTCTTTCACCGGCAGAAAGTCCTGACAGAATTTCTATTTTGTCATTCTTTCTTAGCTTGCCTGTTTTTACAGACCTTTTTACAAGCCAAACGAAAGAACCCGTTTCGTCAGTATGACAAACAGCCGTTTGGGGGATGACCACGCTCTGGTATGAATATGAAGATGAACTAAAGCTAGGGATTAAAAGAGAGCCTGCCATACCACCCAATAAGCTGTTGTCTGCATTGTTGATTATTGCTGTAAATAAATAAGATATGTTGTTGTCGCTTGCGCTTTGTGTGATATAAGTCTTTTCCGGTATAAATGTTTTTTCCTGTATAGCATTGAATGTGATAGAGCAGGGGAGGGCAGACTGCTTTCGGGCATTTACTGCCATATCTTCCGGAATATAGGCTTCAACCTTGATTTTGGAAAGGTCGATAAATGTTACTACCGGACAGAGGCCTTGATGTCCTGATAACGCTCTATGTTAACTTTTTGGATATATCCATCGAAAGGTGCATACAGTTTGGTATCTTTTAATTCATTGACGGATGTTGTATAGTCTGCTTTGGCTTTTTCGTAGTCAGCCTTGGCTTTTTCGTAACTTGTTCCTGATATACTTCCTTTTTCATATAGATTTGAAATACGTTTGTAGTCAGCCTCCGTTTGTTTATAGATAGCCTCTGCGCGTTGTTTGCGAATCAGAAAGTCACGGTCGTCGATAGCGGCAATTAGCTCTCCTTTACGGAAGAACTGTCCGCTTTGTGTATCGAAAGTATATACCGGACCACCTACTCTGAAAGAAAGTTCTGTAGTCCGGTAAGGTTGTGAAATGAATGAATAGCTGCGCTCGGAAGATGTATCCGACTGTTCGGCACGGATAACTTTTACATTAGGAGCTTGCTGCTCCTTGTTTGAGTTGTTGTCGCACGATATGAAACACCCTATACATGCGAGAAATAAAAGTGCTTTTTTCATCTTAATGTTCTTCTGAATGATTATTTAGTAATGCAAAAGTAAGTCAAGGTAAATAAGGCTTCAATATTGTTGTTTCTGAACCGTAGAAAAGCAAAACTGAATACTTCTTGGTAGTTTCACCTTATATAATATATATATGAAGAGCTTTATATAGAAGCGTTTAGATCTTTACAGAGATTTATCTCGATGTTTTTTTATTTTTTGTACAAATGTTCCGCTCTTTTCGTACAAAAATTCCGATGTTTTGTACAAATTTTCTGATTTTTTGTACAAAGATTGAGAAACATTTCAGGATGTTTTTTGAAAACTTCTGCATGAATTCTTCTAAACATGGCATATACTGGAAAATGACTTGTGTCAAATTCTGTCGATTTTAGGTGAGATTATGTGATTTTTGGCGTATGCTTTGTCTGCTTTGTCATAACGGACTGCCAAAATGTCCGTCGGCTATGAAAAAAAAAGAAGTTTTCTTTCTGGCACGCCATTTGTTTTAATTATGGCGTAATGCTTCGGCATTACAGAGTAAACTTGAATAAAAATAAATAAAATAGATACAATTATGGGAAAGATTATTGGTATTGACTTAGGAACAACAAACTCATGTGTTGCAGTATTCGAAGGTAACGAACCGGTGGTAATTGCCAACAGCGAAGGTAAACGTACCACTCCTTCAGTAGTAGGTTTCGTTGATGGTGGCGAACGTAAGGTTGGTGATCCGGCTAAGCGTCAGGCTATTACAAACCCGAAACGTACAGTATATTCTATCAAGCGTTTCATGGGTGAAACTTACGATCAGGTTCAGAAAGAAATTTCACGAGTACCTTATTCAGTAGTAAAAGGTGACAACAATACTCCGCGTGTAGATATCGACGGACGTTTATATACTCCACAGGAAATCTCAGCAATGATTCTTCAGAAAATGAAAAAGACTGCTGAAGATTATCTGGGACAGGAAGTAACAGAAGCTGTTATCACAGTTCCGGCATACTTCTCAGATTCACAGCGTCAGGCTACTAAAGAAGCTGGTCAGATTGCAGGTTTGGAAGTAAAACGTATCGTAAACGAACCGACAGCAGCAGCACTTGCATATGGTGTTGACAAATCAAATAAGGATATGAAAGTTGCAGTGTTCGACCTTGGTGGTGGTACATTCGATATCTCAATCCTTGAATTTGGTGGTGGTGTATTCGAAGTATTGTCAACTAACGGTGATACTCACCTGGGGGGTGATGACTTCGACCAGGTTATCATCGACTGGTTGGTACAGGAATTCAAGAACGATGAAGGTGCAGATCTGACAACTGATCCGATGGCTATGCAGCGTTTGAAAGAAGCAGCTGAAAAAGCTAAGATTGAATTGTCTTCTTCTACATCAACAGAGATCAACTTGCCGTATATCATGCCGGTAGCTGGTGTTCCTAAACACTTGGTTAAGACATTGACTCGTGCTAAATTCGAGGCTTTGGCTCACAACTTGATTCAGGCTTGTCTTGAACCTTGTAAGAAAGCAATGAGCGATGCTGGTTTGAGCAACTCAGATATCGATGAAGTTATCTTGGTTGGTGGTTCATCTCGTATACCTGCCGTTCAGAAACTGGTGGAAGACTTCTTCGGAAAAGTTCCTTCTAAGGGTGTTAACCCAGACGAAGTAGTTGCAGTAGGTGCAGCTGTTCAGGGTGCCGTTTTGACAGATGAAATCAAGGGTGTAGTTCTGTTGGATGTAACTCCGCTGTCAATGGGTATCGAAACAATGGGTGGTGTGATGACAAAACTTATCGATGCTAACACTACTATCCCTTGCAAGAAGAGTGAAGTATTCTCTACGGCAGCCGACAACCAGACAGAAGTAACAATCCACGTACTTCAGGGTGAACGTCCTATGGCAGCACAGAACAAATCAATCGGTCAGTTCAACCTGACAGGTATTGCTCCTGCTCGTCGTGGTGTTCCTCAGATTGAAGTAACCTTCGATATCGATGCAAACGGTATCTTGAAAGTTTCTGCTAAGGATAAAGCAACAGGTAAGGAACAGGCTATTCGTATCGAAGCTTCATCTGGCTTGAGCAAGGAAGAAATTGAACGTATGAAAGCTGAAGCTGAAGCAAACGCAGAAGCAGATAAGAAAGAAAAAGAACGTATCGATAAATTGAACCAGGCAGATAGCTTGATCTTCACAACTGAAAATCAGTTGAAGGATCTTGGTGATAAGCTTCCAGCTGACAAGAAAGCTCCTATCGAAGCTGCTCTTCAGAAACTGAAAGATGCTCACAAAGCACAGGATTTGGCTGGTATCGATGCTGCAAGTGCTGAACTTCAGACTGCATTCCAGGCTGCAAGTGCTGAAATGTATGCTCAGACAGGTGCACAAGGCGGTGCTCAGGCTGGTCCTAATGCAGGTCAGGCAAATACTCAGAATGGCGGAAAGAATGATAATGTTCAGGATGCTGATTTTGAGGAAGTCAAGTAAGTTGCGATAAACAACGATAACTAAAAATAGGAATGCAGGGTGTAACTCAATGAGTTATGCCCTATTTCTTTTTATATCACTTTTCCTTGACTTTGCTTGTTATTCGGATTTTTATTATATATTTGTACCATAATTGTACCGACACTTAAAAGTAGATAATGTGACACCTATAAAAACAGCGGTATTGAGAATGAAGAATATAAGTAAAATGTAGGTTATGCCAGCAGCAAAATTTGAAATAACACGTCAATGCAAGGTTTGTGGAGAAACCTTTGTAGCTAAAACCATTGAATCGTGGTATTGCACTCCCAAATGTTCCAAGATTGCGTGGAAAAGGCGTAAGGATGAAGAACAGAGATTGCAAAGGTTGGACGAAGTGGTTAAGAAGATACTCAAGTCCAAAGAGTATATCACAGTTCCTGAAGCATACGCTTTGTTTGGCATAAGCAAGGAAACTCTTTATCGTTTAATTCGTAAGGGTACAATCCCAAGTGTGAATGCCGGAGAAAGGCAGACTTTACTATCAAAAGAAGAATTGATGAAACTCTATCCTCTCCGAAAGAAAACTCTCACAAAGCCAAAGCCTATTGCCAAGCTGTATAGTCTGGAGCCAAAGGACTGTTATACTATTGGCGAAATCACAGAAAAGTTTCTTGTGAATGAAAGCACTGTTTACCTTCATATACGCAAGTATTCCATTCCTACCAGACAGATAGGTAACTTTGTTTATGTACCAAAGAAAGAAATTGATAATCTATATAAAGGTGTGAAGCGATGAAGAAAGCATTAGTACATGAGTATCGATTAAATATCTCAACTAAGTAATTGCACAACGATAGAAATTCGCATAAATGCATACAACGTAGTACTTTAATTGAGATTTTTATCAAATAAATGTTTTTAATGAATATGGAAAAGAAAGACATATTTCAAGATATTCAAAACATACGAAGTTCCAATCCTGTAATTGTATTGGGAAGTGGAGCATCTGTTTCCTATGGCATACCAGGAATGGGTGTTTTAGCAAATGAGTTAAAAAACTTCTTTAAATCAAATCCATATTATGATACAGCTACTAATGATGTCGTTAGTGATTTCATAAAGCTTTTAGATTCAGGTGTAGGTTTGGAAGCTGCATTGCTGGATGTTAAGGTTCCTGAAATTGTTGAAGCAGATATAGTAAATATTGTCTGGAAGGTTATTATTGAATCCGATGCAAAAGTCTATGAAAGGTTTATAAGTGGAGAAGATATTAATCTAAGACAACTATTTGATTATATTATATATGGAGATCCGAATAAAACGCTAAATGTAATCTCAACCAATTATGATAGGATTGCCGAGTATGCAGCTTGTCAAACTGACGCTTACATTAATATAGGTTTTACTCACGGACTGATGGGAAAGTTAAAAGATAATATTATGCTAAATCCTAAAAAGCCGGAGGCTGATTATACTGGATTTATTAATATCTTGAAAGTTCACGGTTCCCTAGACTGGTATAGGAGAGATGGAATCATTTGCAATATCCCCAATTCTGTCAATATTCCATTAGGGTTTACACCATGTATCGTAACTCCAGGAACTAATAAATACGAACGTACTCAAGAGGAACCACATAGACAACTTTTATCAGCTGTGGACAAAATCTTTGAAAGTGCCCAAAACTATGTTTGTATTGGTTATGGTTTTAATGACAAACATGTTCAAGAAATGTTGCTTAAATATGCCAAAAAGAGAAAGGCAAAAATACTGATTGTTACCAAAGAAATTACAAATTCAATAAAAGAAAATGTAATAGATAAAGGATATGATTATATCGCTATTTGTAGTGATGGTGCTAAGGGTACTGTTTTTCATACAAATAGTGATTCTATAATTGTTGATGACAAAATATATTGGACTATAGAAGGATTAATGGAAATATAAAAAATGGAAAGTATAGTATTAAGATATGATAAAGGTGAGTCAATAGGCTCAATAAATAGTGTAGACACAGGTATGGCAACAGCCATTATAGATTCTGACGATGTTCTGTCCCAGTTACAAATTAATCAACTTATAGCTATTCAAAGTCCGAAATCTGGTCGTTACATTATAGCAATGATAGTAAAAATCTATCGCAAGGCTACTGATATGACTTTGAATGATGACGAGGATGAAGAAGATACTTCTTCGGCATTTAACCAAGTTAGGTTAGTTTTTGTGGGTGAATTTATGGACAAAGCTGGAGAGCAAAGTAACGTGTTCAGAAGAAACGTTAGTGCAGTTCCATCTATAAGTGCCTTATGTTATAAGATTGAAGGAACACGTCTCACAGACCTCATGCAAACAATATCCAACAAATTAGCGACTTCCATCAGTCCTCTTGCAATAGGGAAATATACAATGGATGAAAGTTCTATAGCATATATGGATGGAGATAAACTATTTCAACGACATGCTGCTATTGTGGGTTCTACAGGGAGTGGTAAATCTTTTTGTGTTGCATGTATTGTTGAACAAATGGCTAAATTAAAACATTCTAATGCAATTTTGTTTGATATCCACGGAGAATACTCCTCTACTGATTTCAAAATAGATGGCATCAAACAATATAAAATTGCAACACCAGGAGATTTGGCTACCTCTGAAAAACTCAACAACAATATACTTATGGTACCCTATTGGCTCTTAAATTATGAGGAAATGCAGGCATTGTTATTAGATCGTAGTGACCAAAATGCACCAAATCAAGCAATGATATTCTCTCGTGAAGTTCTTGCCGAAAAAGAAAAAGGTGTAGAAGGAACAATATATGAACATCTGATTACTGTTGATAGTCCCGTAGCTTACGACTTGCAAACAGTGTTAACTCGGCTAAAGTCCAAAGACGAAGAAATGGTACCTGGTGCAAGAGCCGGTTCTGAAAAGCTAGGCCCATACAATGGGAAGTTAACACGGTTCAATCAAAGACTGGAGAATAAACTTTCAGATAAGAGAATGGGATTTATGTTCAGTTTACAAACAGAAGAAAAATCGCAAAATTGGCTCAAAGATTTCGCCAGAGTTCTGATGAAGGCTGATGGTGGGGTCAAGGTTATAGATATGTCAGAAGTACCATCAGATGTACTTCCTTTAGTAATTGGTCTATTGGCAAGAATTGTATTTACTGTTCAACAATGGAGTTCAATGGAACATCGTCATCCAATAGCACTATTATGTGATGAAGCACACTTATATGTTCAGCAATCTATTTCACAAGATGCTGTTGCAGAAATAGGTTTGAAAAGTTTTGAACGAATAGCGAAGGAAGGACGAAAATATGGAGTTGGTCTTGTGATAATCAGTCAAAGACCTTCAGAAGTAAATCGTACAGTACTAAGCCAATGTAATAATTTTATTAGTCTTCGACTTACAAATGTGGATGATCAAAATGTGATTAAACGACTACTACCAGATAATCTTGGTAATATTGCCGACAATCTTTCTTTGCTTGACATCGCAGAAGCAATTATTGTTGGTGATGCTACATTATTACCGTCTAGAGTAAAAATAAATGAACCTTCAATCAAACCATCAAGTCAAACAGTTCCTTTCTGGAGTATTTGGGGGAAAGATAATTCTGATCAAGATTTGTCAGAAGCTATATGCAATATGATTAAACAATCTAAGTGAAAGTAATTACTATGTCAAGGATATGAAGCGATGAAGAAAGCATTAGTTAATACACGTGTGTCGGTAAAGCTCCGCAAGTCTGAATATCGTGATGAATGGTATCTTTATGTGGAATCTTATCCTGTATTCCAATCTGGAAAACATACGCCACAAAGAGTGCGTGAATATCTCAATCGTACCATTACAACACCTATTTGGGATAAATCACGCAATGCAAGGACTAATGCCGAAGGCAAAACTACTTATAAGCCGAAGCGAGATTTAAACGGTGTTATTCAATGCAAGTCGCAAATAGACCAAGAATCATGTATCTATGCCGATAAAGTCAGAAGCCTAAGACAAAAGGAATACGACAATGCAGCTTTATATGCCGATACCGATGCAGAACAGGCGGAGCAGTTGGAACGCTCCCGAAGTAATTTTATTGAGTACTTCGACCATGTGCAACGAACAAGACATGCCCATAGTTCCGATTCTATTATTGTCAATTGGAGGCGAGTACATGAGTTACTGAAGATATTTGCAAAAAGTGATACCATTCTCTTTTCGCAGATAGACTTAAAGCTGGTTGAATCGTTCCGTCAATTCATAATGAACGCACCGCAAGGTGGTACTAAACGAGGTACAATTTCTCAAAATACAGCATCAACATACTTCTCAATTTTCAAGGCAGGATTGAAACAAGCCTTTATAGATGGCTATCTGACTATTGATATTGCAGCGAAAGTCAAAGGCATTCAGGAAAGGGAGAGTCGCAGAGAATACCTGACAATAGAAGAGTTGAACCGACTGGCACAAACTCCGTGTGACCCATTATTGAAACGAGCCGCACTCTTTTCAGCATTAACAGGAATCCGACATTGCGACATTCAGAAATTGAAATGGTCGGAGGTGGAACAATTCAATGGTGGTTATCGGCTGAACTTTACGCAACAAAAGACAAAAGGTGTTGAGTATATGCCAATTTCAGAGCAAGCATATAATCTTTGCGGAGAGCAAAAAGAAGGAGAATTATTAGTGTTTGCCGGATTACCTGACCCATCATGGATAAATCGCCCTGTTAAAAAATGGGTTGAAGCTGCCGGAATTACCAAGCACATTACCTTCCATTGCTTTAGGCACAGCTACGCTACCCTTCAACTGGCTGGAGGAACGGACATTTATACCGTTAGCAAAATGTTGGGGCATACCAATGTACGAACCACTCAAGTGTATGCCAAGGTTGTAGATGAGAAAAAGGAGAAAGCAACAGAAACTATCAAATTAGCTTTATCACAAACGGAATAAAAGTGTTGTCCCACTTGATAGGCATAGCCATCTGCGTAGATTCTGCGTGGGTGGCTTTTTGTTTTTACCTATGAGCTGTTATTATGACCACCTAATGATTTCCTTATGATTGGGTACATTACCATAAAAAACTACTACTGACGTTTTTCATCATTTGCATTGATAATCAATACATATTCCTTATGGTATTTCTGTTTCGCTGCTGTTTCTTTATGTGACACAGTCCATCATAAAATCAGTATGCTAAATCACGATTACTTTGCCGAAAAATCAAACATAAATCAGATAGCAGTATGAGTGAAAAGAACATTACTTTTGAAGATTTACCCAAGGCAATGTCGTGGATGATGGATAAATTGAATGAACTGGATTCTAAGATTGACGGTCTCAACACTCAAAGTCCGAGTATTCCAACCGAGCAATGGATGAACTTAAAGGAGTTGTGCGATTATATTCCCAGTCATCCGGCAGAGCAAACAGTATATGGATGGACAAGCTGCCACCAAATCCCATTTCATAAAAGAGGTAAACGTATCATGTTTCTAAAATCGGAGATTGATGCGTGGCTTCGAGATGGCAAGGTAAAGTCCGAAAAAGACTTGGAGGACGAAGCTGCCCGATTCATAAAGTCTAAAAGAAACAACCGATTCTAATGGATTCACTCGATTTATGCAATGCAATCAGAATGGAATTTGGAGGGATACTTGAAGACAAGATTCCTTTGAATGCTTTTCCTGCTAAAATTCAGGATATGGTATTGGCATTGGCACGACAAGAGAATTATTCCATTGAATATATGATGGCTTCTCTTTTGGCGGCAATTTCAACAGCCATCGGTAATGCTGTCAATATCCGTATTCGTGGTGGCTGGATAAGTAATCCTGCCCTCTATATGATATTGGTTGGCCGCCCCGGAATGGGCAAAACTCCCCCGTTAGACTTTGCTTTTCGCCCAATTCGCAAGCATGATGCCAAAGCTGTCAAACAATTCAAGTCTGATATGGAGCAATATAATAATATGGTAGAGGACAACAAAGGGAAGAAGGAAAATTGCACTCCATTGCCAGAAAAACCGATTTTGCGAAGAACCATAATATCCGACTTTACCCCAGAAGCTTTAATGCGTGCGCTTGATGACAACCAGCGTGGTATTGTGGTATATGTGGATGAAATTATGGGAATGTTCAATGCTGTGAATCAATACAGCAAAGGGCAACTTATTGAACAGTTATTGACTGCATTCAGCGGAAAACCTTTAGACATTTCCAGATGCAGTATGCCCATACCTATTCACATAGAGCATCCTTTTATAAATATGGTAGGTACGATGCAGACCACCCGAATGCACGAACTTACAGATAAAGGCTATAAGGACAATGGGTTGATTGATAGAATAATTTTTGTTTATCCGTCTTCACAGGAAATATCAGATTGGCAAGATGAAGAAAACGCTTTTACCACTTTTGACAAATACTCGTCTATGTGGGAAAATATCATCAACAAAGTGATGAGTTTGCCTTTTATAGTAAATGAGGATGGCGAAATAGTTCCTGACATTTTGGACTTTTCTTCGGAAGCAAAAGCCTATTTTACCAATTGGCGCAATGATGCTATTCATGCAGTCAATCAAATCCAAGATGACGGCTTGGTGGATAGCAGAATAATGAAAGCTCCGATGATTACAGCACGATTGGCTTTGGTTATGCAAATCTTCCGCTGGGCTTGTGGTGAGGTTCATAAAGATTTTGTGGACATCGATTCAATCAAATCAGCTATTGCATTAAGCGATTACTTTGAAAGTTGTTATGCCGACATTCAGAAATATATGTTGGTAGAGGGCATTGAACCACAAAAGAAAGAATTGCTTGATTGTCTTTCTGCAACATTCACAACTGCCGATGCCATTCAAGCAGGAAAAGAAGTGGGGCTTTCCGAACGCTCTGTAATGTATTCTTTGGTCAGCCTTACCACGAATAAGATAATCAAGAAAATTAAGAGAGGGGAATATGAGAAACTGCAATAACCTATCCCCATTGCATCTTGCAGTTGTTGCAGTTTGCACTTTCGTATCATCCGTTTTCCTGCAAAACTGCAAGAACTGCAAACTGCACGGACTGCAATTATAAAAAATATCAAGCATGAATGAATACCGATTTACCCTTCAAAAATATAAGCGAGGCTCTAAACTTTCATGTCCTCAGTGTGGAAAGAAACAATGTTTTATACGTTACGTTGATACTCAAGGGGAAGTTTCGTTTCCTGACTATGTAGGCAGATGCGACCATGAGCAGTCGTGCAAATACCATTATACGCCCTCTGATTATTTCAAGGATAATCCAACGCTGATAGAAAAAGGTTCCAATTATGGCATTGAACATGCTAAGCCACAGCCACATTCATTGCCACCTACTTCCTTTATTGATAAAGAACTAATGGAGCGAACACTTACCAATTACACAATGAATCCTTTGTACATTTATCTGGTAGGTATATTGGGCAAGGATGAAACAAAGCGAATATTCCATTTATATCGTGTTGGCACATCAAAAAAATGGGGCGGCTCTACTGTCTACTGGCAGATTGATAGGCAAGGCTACGTGCGAACCGGAAAGATAATGTTGTATGATTCAACAACAGGACATCGGACAAAAGAGCCGAGAAGTTATGTAAGTTGGGTACATACCGAGTTGAACCTTGTCGACTACAATCTAAAGCAATGTTTGTTTGGTGAGCATCTGTTGTCTGATAATCCTGCCAAACCGATTGCTATAGTAGAGAGTGAGAAGTCTGCTTTGATAGCCACTCATTATATGCCGGAATTTATATGGCTGGCTACTGGTGGAATGCACGGCTGCTTCAAAGCAGATGCGGTTGGTGTATTAAAAGGTCGGACGGTAATGTTGTGTCCGGACTTAGGAGCAAAAGAGATTTGGCAATCCAAGATGGCTATGCTCTTCTCCGTTTGCTCAAAGGTTATAATGAGTGACACATTAGAACAATGCGCTACTGATGAACAACGAAAGAAAGGATTGGACATTGCCGATTTCCTCTTGATGACCGATACACCACAAATGATTCTTTCAAAGATGATACAGCGCAATCCGGCTTTGCAGACGCTCATTGATGAATTGGGGTTAGAACTTATTGAATAACGAAGGAACTTGTTCCGGTCACTTATAGAAAGTCCATAACACAATAAGGACTTTTTGCCTGATAGCAATAAAATCCGGCTACTGCCACACTATGTGAATAGGCACAGGAGCAAGCTCCAATTATTAGAAATACGTATAAAAACGAGATTATGAATACTGATATAAAACAAGCAATGCACGTTGAAGCTGCCAAATCATTTGGCACATCAGAAGCCAACGAGAACGAAAGGCGTTGGAACGAAGATAAGGTCGATTGTAAAAATCAAGACCCTACCAACAATTATGACAAGACCAGAATGAGGCTGAATTTTGAGATTGGTCCCGATGGCAAAATACATCCGTTGGGGTATCAAGAGAAGTCTCTTGAACTCCGTTTGCAGGAACGATTGTTGGAATTAGGTTGGAAGCCATTCAAACCGGACAGTAAGATTCAACCGAACTGTTGCGCCAAATTTGTCTTTGGCGGCAATCATGAACGTACACTTGAGATGGCTTTTGGCAATCAGACCGTCAATTTAGAGAAAGGATCAGACAACAGCCATCTGCACCGCTGCGAGGAAATAGAACTTTGGGCGAAGGATGTTTATGATTGGTGTTCCCGAAGATATGGTCAGGAAAACATTGTCGGCTTTCAGGTTCACCTTGACGAGAGCAGCCCGCATATTCATGCTTTAGTTGTGCCAGTCGGTATCCGGCCTAAAAGCGGTCGTGAGTGTGTCATGTGGTCTGCAAAGTTCGGAAAGAACAGGTTTGAATATGGGCAGATATTGAAAGAAATGCACACATCGCTGTATGAGGAGGTCGGAAGTAAATACGGACTTGAACGAGGAGACAGCATATATGGGCGCAATGTGCAGCATTTGAACAAACGCGATTATATTCGTAAGCTATCAAAAGAGGCAAAACAGGCGGAGAAAGCGGTTAAGGGATTACAGACTATGATACACAGACTGGAATCGCAAATATTCAAGTCTAAATCTCAACTTGAACAGATTGACAAGGAACTGGCTTCCGGTAAAATAGCTCTTGAAGAATACAAATTTCAAAAGGCGGATATACAGAAACAGATTTCAGAATACCAATCCAAACTTGAAGACAAGGCTGACAAACTCCATACAAAAGAGCAGGAATTGAACAAACTGACCCAAGACCTTGAAAAAGCTGGCTCTGTAATACAGCCTTTCAGAAACTACAAAATTGATTTTGATCCACCTTGTATTTCGGGGAAATATCCTCTGTTTATTACGGACAAATGGATTGAGAAACAGAATCAGGAAATAGCCAAGCGTTTCAATTCGATCGTCCGCCAAATAGAGGCTCTCTATAGAAATGAAGCGGAGAGACAAGTGAAGACTGCACAGCAAAATGTATTGGCAGAGTATGGGGAATTTTATCGGTTAAAAAGGGATGTCGAACAACTTTCAAAGAACAACGATGAGTTAAAATCAATATTGGACACCATACTTGACCAACTGTCGAATCCATCACTCCGGTCAAAGATATTCGCCATAGCGGATGCTTTAGCAGGTGGAACTCCTATCAGTGTATCTTCTGGAGGAGGTGACTCTTCATCTGATATCCGATGGGATGGTCGTCAACCCGATGAAGAGGAAGAAGCCTATCGAAGAAGGTGTCTGATGTTTGCGATAGGAATGGTTAAGATTCAGAATAAAAAGAAAAGTTATAGGAGAAGATAAACGTCCTATTTGATGTGCTGTAATTAAAAACTAAAGTTGCAACACATTAAATGTTTTTAACTCATTATGTACAATACATACGCCCCATTATGAGAATGTACCGTTTGAGGTGCCGGAATCGTGGGTGTGGTGTAAATTCCAAGATTGCATGGATGTTCGTGACGGAACTCATGATTCACCTAAATATACTCAAGAAGGCTACCCTTTAATCACTAGTAAAGATTTTAAGAACGGACAATTTGACTTTTCAAAAACCAGATATATCTCAGAAGTAGATTATAAAAATATTATCAAACGCTCAAAAGTTGATATTGGAGACATATTGTACTCTATGATAGGAGGAAATATCGGAAGTATGATTTACATACAGCATGATAATTATTTTGACATGGCAATAAAAAATGTTGCTCTTTTTAAGCCTTATCAAAATAGCGACATTAGTACAAAATATATCGCTTATTTCTTAGAATCAAAAATAAAAGAGTATCAAGCAATAGCTATTGGTGGTGCGCAACCTTTTGTTGGATTAGATATTTTTAGGAACACTCTTGTACCATTACCTCCACTTGCAGAGCAACATCGCATTATAACAGAAATAGAGAAATGGCTTGCTTTGATAGACCAAATAGAACAAGGCAAAGTCGACTTACAGACCATCATCAAACAAACCAAAAGTAAAATTCTTGACCTTGCCATTCACGGAAAGCTCGTACCGCAAGACCCGAACGACGAGCCAGCCATTAAACTCTTGAAACGCATAAATCCCGACTTCACACCTTGTGATAACGGGCATTATACGCAGTTGCCTGATGGATGGCAAATTGCATCTATGCAAACTTTATGCAATTTAACAGATGGAGAAAAGCAAAGTGGCATTAAACGAATCAATCTTGATGTAAAATTTTTGCGTGGAGAACGGGAGGCAAAGTCTTTGCTTTCCGGCAAGTTTGTAACTGCAAACACTCTCTTGATTCTAGTTGATGGCGAGAACTCTGGTGAGGTTTTCCGGAGTTCGATTGACGGCTATCAAGGTAGTACTTTCAAGCAGTTGCGTATCAACGAAAATATGAACGAAGAATATGTACTACAAGTTATCAACTTGCATAGGAAAATCTTGAGAGAAAGTAAGGTTGGGTCTGCCATTCCTCACTTGAACAAGAAAATATTTAAAGCTATCGAAGTTCCTATTCCACCTTACAAGGAACAACAAAAGATTATAAAGGCTATAACTAAAGCGTTTATGTCTTTAGATTTGATAATGGAGAGTTTATAGACTCTCCATCATCAAATCCAATTGAGAAAACAAAATCTGTATTTTAGACTTAATTCGTTTTTGTTCTGCTAATGGGGGTAGCATTATTTTAATAGAACGCATATCGGTTTGCGTAAGTTTCAAGCGTGTACTTCCATTTACGTATTCAGAATAATCAATTTGATTAAGTGAGTACTGTAGAAATTCAAAATCAATTTTAGGAGATAGGATATGAGCATGATTATTTACCCAGCTTTTTCCACTAATAGAATATGCCTTAATTGCATTTTTATCAAGGAATGGTGCACCATCTTCACCAAGCAATAAATAATTGCCATTTATAATATAGTCGTCTATCAGTCCAACTTGACCTGTCGCACCATAATAAGGGTACAATTCATCGATTTGCCTATTCCTTATACGTGAATCTCGTTCACTAGAATTAATCGGTTTTCGTAAATTATCCAATATGTCTGCTACTTGTTCAAGCCTACAAGCAGTCCATCCATCAGGCAACTGCGTATAATGCCCGATACGTTCTGCTATATTGTTACTGTATTCATTATAAATCAATGTAATATGGTAACAAAATTCAAAAATTATTTGGCAAAAACTAATCTTGCCAAGAACACCGTCACCTATTATGTGTGGACGGTGCAGTATTTCCTCAACCATTATGGAGAAGTAAACAAGAAGAACCTTTTGGCATACAAGGGGTATTTGGTAGAGAACTTCAAGCCGCAGACTGTGAACCTGAGATTGCAAGGTATCAATAAGTTCTTGGAGTTTACGAAACAAGAAAAACTAAAAGTGAAGTTCGTAAAGGTGCAACAAAAGAACTTTTTGGAAAATGTAATCAGCGATGCCGATTACAAATTTCTCAAAGCACGGCTTAAAGCTGATGGTTATGAGGAGTGGTATTTTATTGTGTGGTTTATGGCTGCCACCGGAGCACGTGTTAGTGAATTACTCCACATCAAAGCGGAACACATCAAAGTGGGCTATCTTGATTTG
>OHAG01001289.1_pt1 | contig 16667 bp, 17 predicted proteins | sample 1577081 | NCBI WGS metagenome assembly OHAG01 (sample SAMEA3541513, study PRJEB24748) | human gut metagenome | biome: human gut; feature: human-associated habitat; material: faeces | place: China | collected 2012
CCGTTTCTTGCATCCGGACTATACCGTTGGCCCCGGAGTCTCACCGGGTCAGCACCCTTGCGGGTGGTCGCGGGCTGTACCGCCAGTGGGGAATCTCACCCCGCCCTGAAACGAACTTTCTGGCCAAGAGTATAACGCGGCTGCTCCACCTTGTCAACCCCTTTTTTATTTGCCCTGCACGGGCCGGATATGGTATACTGTGGGGCAGGATGTTACAATTTCTGATACAAGGAGCTTTTTGCCATGATTTTTACCGTTCGTGACCTCGGGTTCGAGATCGGGCCTTTTTTGCTGGAGGGCTGGTGGGCACTGGCTGCCCGGGCTGTCTGCGCCGCTGTCATCGTTTTTGCAGGGCTTCTGGTCGGCTGGCTGCTGCGCCGGAAGATTTTTCCCGCTCTGCTGGCCCGCAGCTGGCACTTTGCCGCCACGCCCATCCTCCTGCGCAGCTTACAGAGCCCTTTGGCGCGGATGGCCTTTTACAGCGGCCTGTATCTGGCCCTGACCAGCCTGCCGTGGGCCATTCCGGGCCTGACAAAGTTTCTGTTCACGGCCTATAAGATCGCAGCGACCCTTCTGTTCTGTCAGGGCCTGTACAATGCTTCTGAGGTAGCCGACCTGCTGCTGGCCTCCTGCAGCCCGGAGATCCGGAGCAACAAGACCCTGCGCTCCCTGCTGGACACCACCTACAAAGTGCTGGTCATCATTCTGGGTGTTGCCACCTGCGCGCAGATCGTCGGCTTCCCCATCGGCAGCATCGTAGCCGGTGCCGGTCTTGTGGGCCTGACCATCTCGCTGGCCGCGCAGGAAAGCGCCAGCAACCTGTTCAGCGGCATCGTCATCCTGCTGGACAAACCCTTTTCCATCGGCGACTGGATCACCGTGGGCAATGTGGAGGGCGAGGTCATCGACATCAACTTCCGCTCCACCCGCATCCGCTCCATGGACCACAGCGTGGTCATTATCACCAACAGCCAGATCTGCGCCTCCACTGTCCAGAACACAGCCCTGCGCACCATGCGGCCCTATAAGTTCACGCTGGGTGTCACCTACGGCACCACCCGTGCCCAGCTGGAAAAGCTGATGGCTGACCTGCAGGCCATGCTGGACAACAGCCCTTACACCAACAAGGGTACCAACATCGTCCGGCTGACCAGCTTTGGCGATTCCAGCATCAACATCCTCATCTCGGCCTACCTGACCACCAACGTCTATGCCACCTTCCTGCAGCAGCAGAATGATCTGAACCTGAACATCATGGACGTGATGCAGGCAGACGGCGTGGACTTCGCCTTCCCCTCCACCAGCGTCTACATCGAAAAGAATTGAGCATACCACAACGCCCCCTGTGTGCCTGCTGCGGCGCACAGGGGGCGTTTTTGTCATACGTCATTCCCGGGTCCTGATCTCAATCGTTCTGCCGCCAAGATTTTCATAGACGCGGTGGGAGACGGAGAGCACCGTGCGGCCCGCGGAGGCACGGTGCAGAGCCTCCAGCACGCGGGCCTCGGTTTCGGCATCCAGATTGGCGGTGATCTCATCCAGCAGCAGCACGGCGGGGTCTGCGGCAGCGGCACGGGCAATGGACAGCAGCTGCCACTCGCCCTGTGAGAAGATGTCCTCGGTGCAGACAGTGTCATAGCCCTCCGGCAGAGCCCGGATGGCAGCATCGATCCCGGCCAGTGCGGCGGCATCCCTTGCCATTTCCCCGGTGATCTGCGGGTCTCCCAGCGTGATCTGTTCCAGCACGGTGCCCGGCACGCGGGAGACATGCTGTTCCACACAGCCGATGCAGGTGCGGCGCTCCCGGTCGGTGATGTCCCCCACATTCACGCCGCCGATGGTCACCGTACCGGTCTCCGGCTGATACAGGCCCAGCAGGAGCTTGAACACGGTGCTCTTGCCCGCACCGGTGCGGCCCACCAGCGTGACCTGCTCCCCCTGTTTCACGGTCATGGAAAAATCCTTCAGAACGTGCCGTTCCCCATAGCCGAAGGTGACGTGTGCAAATTCCACATCGCCCCGGGCAGCCTCCCTGCGCGCGGGCGGGATCGTGCGCTCCGGCTGGTCGAGAAAGGCATCGATGCGCCTGACACCCGCCATGGCCGACTGAATGGTCTGGATTTCCATGCCCAGGCTCTCGATGGGGGCGAAGATGCGGGAGATGTAGTTGATGATAGCCACCGAGGTGCCCACCGACATGCCGAACAGGGTCAGGAGCTGTGCGTTCCCCGAAGCGGAGAGCAGCATCACGATGCCGACCACAGCGGCATTCAGCAGCAGCACCACCGGCGAATAGACAGCATCATAAAAATTGGTGCGCTCCATGGCGGCATAGCTGTCACCGATGCACCGGTCATACCGGCGCTCCATGTAATCCTCCAGACCCAGCGCCCGGATGGTGCGGATGTTGTGCAGAGTCTCGGGCACCTGCCCGGAGACCGCGGCGACCGCGCGGCGGTTGTCCAGCTGCGCGGCCAGCATCCGCTTCTGGACATAACGGGTAAACACGGCAAACAGTGGCAGCACCAGCAGCAGGATCAGCGCAAGGCCGGTGTTTTTTACCGCAATGACCCCCATGATGGAGACGATGCGGCAGGCATCTGCCGCCATGCTGATGATGCCGGAAGTGAACAGAGCTTCCACCGTGTCCACATCACCCGAAAAGCGGGCGGCCACCTCGCCGGGATTCTGCTCTGCCAGTGTACCAGCGGGCAGGCGGCTCAGCTTCCGGGACATCTCCGAGCGCAGGGCATGGGTCATCCTCTGGCCAAAGAGCACCAGCAGGCTTTCCTGCGCCGAGGTGAGCACACCTTCCAGTGCAAGGCTGCCGAAGTAGAGCAGCACGGCCAGAAAGGACAGCGGGAGGCCCGCGGTCAGACGATCGATGACCCGGGCCAGCAGCAGGGGCGGCAGCAGGGATGCCGCCACCGAAGCTGCCACACACAGCACCGTGCCCACCGTGAGAAAGCGGTGCGAAGCCGCTGCCATCCGGACGGCAGCAAACACGCCGTGATCATTTTTCTGTTTCATGCGCCCTCTCCCCCTTTCAGGCCGGTCTGGCTTTCATACAGCTGGTGGTAGACCGGAACCGCTGCCATCAGCTCCTCGTGGGTGCCAACGGTGGTTCTGCCGCCCTCCATAAAGATGATCTGCTGCATCTGCGGAAAATGGTACAGCCGGTGGGAGATCAGGAACACCACCTTATCCCTGGCATACGCCTGCAGCTGGGCAAAGATCGCATCCTCGGTGCTGCGATCCAGAGCCGAGAAGGGGTCATCCAGCACCAGCACCGGGCGGGGATGGGCCAGCGTCCGGGCCAGTGCCAGACGCCGTGCCTGCCCGCCGGAAAGGCGGGTGCCGCCGCTGCCGATGACCGTCTCCGTGCCCTTTTCCATGGCCAGCACTTCCTCCTTCAGGGCAGCGGCTGCAAGCCACGGCATGGCATCCTGTTCGCTGCCGCAGAGAACATTATTCTGCACGGTGTCGGCGCTCAGTTCCGGGTCATGGCCCAGATAACCGACCGTGGCGGCGATCTGGCGCGGGGTCAGGGTGGAAAGCTCTCTGCCGCCAAAGCAGACCGAGCCTTGATAGGGCGCTTCGCAAAGGAATACGCGGCCAAGGGTGGATTTTCCGCAGGCGACCGGGCCGGTAATGCCGATGATATCGCCGGGGTGGGCCGTCAGGCTCAGGCCGGAAAAGACAGGCTCTTCCCCATAGGAGAAGGCGAGTTCTTTCAGCGTCACATCCTGTGCCGCCGGGATCTGCAGGGCATCCAGCTGCTCGGGCGTTTTCATCAGGGGTCTGATGCGCTTCCAGGAGACCTCTGCCTTTTGCACCGCGTTGAAGAGCTTGGCCACCTTGGAGGATTTGACCACCAGCTTGGTAAAACAGGAAAGGAAGGTGGTGAAGGCGGCGATATCCCAGTGGTTCCAGCCGGTGCCCAGCACATTTTTTGCGCCGAACCACAGGATGAAGAGGATTCCTGCCTCAGATGCCGCCAGATAAAGCGGCGGCAGCGCGGACTGCCACACGTTGTTCCGCACGGCAGTCTTTTCGTAAAGGCTCAGGGCCTCCTCGTATTTTTCCATCCGGGCCTCCTCGCAGCCGTAGATGCGGTAGGTCACGGCATTCCGGGCACGGTCCAGCGTGGCACTGCTCAGGGCACCGGCTGCCTTTTTATAGGCCGCACCGGCGCGCTGCACCGGTTTTTTCATTCCTGCCGCGCAGACATAGGACACCGGAGTAAAAAGCAGGCCCAAGATCGCCAGCCGCCAATCGTATACCAGCAGCATGACCGCATAGCCCGCCAGCGCCACACCGGTGTCGAACACCTCCGTGGTGAACTTGCGCATTCCCTCCACACAGTCGTCCACATCGGAGATGGCTTTGGTCATCAGCTCACCGGCCCCCTCTTTTTCCAGCGCGGCCCGGCTCTGCCGCACCAGATTGGCGTACAGGATGCCCTTCATCCGGCGGTTGATGTTGTTGGCAAAGCGGCGCACATAAAAACGTTTGATGAAGCGCGCCGCCTGCACCAGCAGTGTGACCGCAATGTAGGCCAGCACCAGCAGCGCCATTTGGGCAGCAGTCTCACTGCCGCCCAGGATATCCGCCAGGCACTGGGCCAACCGGCCCTCGAACCACGGCGCAGCCAGCAAACCGATGTTATAGACAAGGCCCGAAAGGGTCACAAGGAGCAGCGGGAACCACTCCACCCTGAAATAGGAGAGGACCCGGTCCGGGCGGAACGATTTATCTTTTTTCATGGGGCATTTTACCTCCTGCGGGTGTTCCATTCAGTATACCACGGTACAAAAAGTATCTGGACAGCTTTGTTCAGAAAAAAGCCATGACAGCAGGAACAAAATGCAAGATCATTGCAATGGTCACCGCTGTCATGGCGATCGGTTTTCTTTGTATGAAAAATGCTCCCATCGGCAGGATCTGCATTGCAATAGATTCCCCCGGGATACCATCAGATTGCAGGCATCCATGGCCCGCAGGGATACAGTTACGTTCTTATCGGTTCACGAAATTCAGCGCCAGCACAAGCAGCAGCATGTGTACCGGGTAAAAGGCGTAGCAGGCATACTGGAACGGTTTGCTGTGGCAGCCCTGCCGCCCGCGATACAGCCAGATGGGCACCAGCGCCAGCAGCGCAAGCCCCTGCTGACACAGTTCAAACTCCATGCCGAACAGCCGGATGGGGTACATCAGCCCGCCCAGAAGCACCACGTTGATCCAGTACAGGGTCAGCACCTGTCCCATCAGGCACCACCATTTCCGGCCCCGGAAAATGTAAAAAGCGAACACGGTCAGCACACCGGCACCGTAGTAATCTGTCATGCCCAGCGTTCCCAGCAGCGCCCCTGCTGCTGCCACTGCGGCGCACACCGGCAGCGAGACCCAGAGCTTTTGCTTTTTGCGCACCGTTTCCATCAGATGCACCCCCAGAAGCCCCAGCAGCAGCGTCCAGATCACGTTCTGATGCACCGGGTAGAACCATGTCCCGCCATACATCAGATCAAAGGGCACTTCCGAAAGCAGTGCAAACAACAGCAGCCGCAGTGCATAACGCTTCAGATTCCGGGTATGAAAGTAGCCTTCCACTGTCATAAATGCAAAGATAGGGAACGCCAGCCGCCCGGCACAAGTCAGCCAGTCCTGCGCCGGCAGAAGGGTCGCCCACAGGTGATCCATCAGCATCAGCGCCATAGCAATGATATGAAGTGCTGCTGCACTCAGGTCAATGCAATTTGCGGCAGCGGGACGAATCGGTTTGGTTGACATGATCATACCTCGTCTTTGTCTAAATTCAGTTGCTTTGTCTGGAATACGAACGACTCCCTCCAAGAATTGCAGCCCCGGCAGTTTTTTACCGCCGGGGCTGCAATTCTTCATCGCTTATCCCTCCGGTTTTGCACCGGCCATTTTGGATACGGCAAGCATCCAGGGCAGCTTCTGCCATTTGCTCTGCCTGCAAAATGGGGGATGCAGTGCACCCGCCCCGCAGGCGGAAAAATGCTCCCGCAGCAATCTGCGGGACAAATTCAGAAAGGGTGGCTTGCCTGCCTGCCCATGGAGACGTAAGCACAAAAGCAGGAATGCGGGAAAGGGCAAAGGACGGTTTCGGCGAAGAAACGTCTGGCGGTGGCGGAAAAGCCGAACGCAAGATTTTTTCAATTATGCTGGCTCGTAAGGTGAACCGGACCGAAACTTCCTTGCGGAACTGTGCAGCGTTATCGTTCATCTGCACCTGAACCGGCAGCCGCGTCCCCGGCGCTTGCCGCACCCAAAATGGCCGGTTGGCGGCGTGTCACCCTTTGGCGTTTTCCAGATAGGTCTCAAACGCTTCGGCAAAGCTGGCGTTTACATCAAAGGGAACGGTGTAATCTACCTTGGAGGTGACAAGGCAGAGGTCCAGCCGGTTGGAGGTCTCGTCCGCCTGCCGGTTCAGCTTGCCCAGAGCAGCATGGATGACCTTGCGGTCGTAGTTGATGGTGGTCACCCGCTTTACATCGCAGCAATAGGAGATCTGGTTGCCCTCAGCGTTAAAGCGGTAGCCGGTACCGCCGCCGGAGAGCAGCTGCTCGGAGCTGCGCAGATCATTCATTCGCTTGAAGGTGCGGGCGACGCACTGCCGCGCAGCGTTCAGACTGACCTCGCTGTCCATATCCATGTCCAGCGCATCCTTTGCCTTGCGGATGGCGGCATACAGGCGGCTTTTTTCTTCCAGCAGGTAGAGCATGAACCGGGCAATGTCGGTGATCTGCTGGGCATATTCGGTCTGGGGCAGGTCCAGGATCGTCTCGTCCTCAGCCTCTGCCATGACCTTGTGGCGCAGGTAGGTGTTTGCCACCTTGGTAACGTTGGCGTCGCAGTCCAGAATGCCCTGGGCCTCGTCCAAAAGGGCCTGCAGCTTGTTCTGATAGCGGAATGCTTCTTTCAGATTCATTGTATCCACCTCGTTTTGTTTTGTTCACTGTGCGTTCCCGTCTGTTTTCCTCTATTGAACCATATTTTCCGGCAAAGCACAAGCCGCCCGCCAAAAGTACATCAAAATGCAAAGCGCCCCAACATGTTCTTTACTACACGTTGGAGCGCTATTTTCTGGAGCAGGATACGGGACTCGAACCCGGTCAAGGGCTGCCGGGGAAGGATACGCCGTAGCATTTTTGACGAAAATACGCCGTTTTGAAAAACCGATATTCACCGGTGGCGTTTGATGCTCACGCTTTACCAGAAAAAGTGGGTTACTAAAGTGGGTTACCGCAGTATTTTCTGAAGCACTGATTCCAGCGCGGCAGTGGTCTCCTTTTCCTCGCCCTCGATCAGATGGGCGTAGATACCGTAGGTGTCCATTTGGCGGGAGTGACCGACCAAAGGCTTTACAGCACCTTCCGGTAGCGTCTTGGCCATGCTCACAAAGGTATGCCGCAGATTATATGGCGGAACGTAGGAAAGCCCGTTGACCTCACAGTAGCGCTTCCAGCGGTGTCGGAAGGTGTTCTCTGAGTTGATGCCGAACACTGAGTCTGACCCACCTGTCAGCAGATGCTGCGCGGCCAGAATCTCCTCCGCCGTCGGAGTCAACTGCACCGCACGAAGGGCGTTGTCATTTTTGCCCCGGGTCACTTCCCCTCTGGAATTGATGGCCCGGTGAATCTGGATCACAGAACCTTTTACGTCCCTCCAACGCAGGCCGATCATCTCCCCCGGGCGCATCCCGGTGACCGCGCTGAACCGGTATGCGTTGATATATGGATCTGGTACGGCCACCCCGCGCCATAGGGTGGTATCAATGGCAAAGAGCTTTCTCAGATCTTCCGGTTGCAAGATGGTCTTTTCCCTCGACCTGGCCCCCTTCGGCACGTGTAGCGATTCCGGGTATAGCGTGGACATTTTGCCCAGTCTCATCCACTTGCAGAACGCCCGGAGATCAGCGCACATGGAACGGAGATATTTTCGACTCAAGCCACCCGCATAGCCACGGTTCACCGCAGTCTGCATCTGTGCCTCGGTCAGATCTTCAACCCGGCGGCGACCGATTACCGGTTTAACCCAAACTTTCCAGCGGCTTTCTACCGGTTCCCAGTTCGAGCGGCTGGTCGTCAGCTTCAGTTCCCCGATCCATTGCACGTAAACATTCTCCACCAGCACCCGCGTATTTGCGATGCCGTCATCCAGCCAGGCATCGGCTTTGCGATTTGCCTCACGCTGTCCCGTCCTGCCCGGTGTAGCTGACGTGAACGCTCTCCGCTCCCCGTTCTTCTGCACTTTGATCTGCCAGCGCTGTTGCTTTTCCATCCAGACAGCCGTATTTGTTCTTTTTCCCATATAAACACCTCCGAAAGACAGGTACACTTTGACAAGCCCAGCCGGAGGTGCTACAATACAGATGTCTGGTCTGTGTATCACCTTCCGGGTGAGCCTGATCTATCTAAACGCTCTCGGTGCGCCAACACCGGGGGCGTTTTTGCATTTTCAGGCACGGGCAGCAGGTCGCTACCCACGCAACAAAATTCTAGTTGTTTGCAACATTCAGTCGCATACAAACCTGCGCAACGTTTGTAGTCACGAAAAAGTGAGTGTTCATGCGGGTTTTTAGGCAAAACATACTGAAACATACTCAAACCCTTATCCTGACCCTAAATAGAAGAAAATAAGAATATATACACGCGCGAGTGCGCTTGATGCACGCCCGCGTAAGGTTTATAAGAATTTCTGTATGCTTTGTTTCAGGTTGCCCACGCCCCGGGAGGGAGGTCAGTAGACCTTCCGGCACTCGATCACCCGGCCCAGAACCTGCACCGGCGTTTTCTTCAGGTCATACACCTGCGGCTGGTGCACCGGGTTGGAGCTACGGGGTGTCAGGATCACAAGGTTCCCCTCCTGCCGGAAGGTCTTTACCGTGGCCTCGTCGCCGTTCACTAGCACCACCGCGATCTCGCCATTCTCCACTTCAGGCTGCTCGCGCACCAGGATCTGATCGCCATCATTCATCCCCGCAGCGTTCATGCTATCGCCCCGGATGTTCAGCCAAAAATATTTTGCACCGTCGGTCTGCCGGATCGGAATATAACCCTCAATGTTCTCCTCGGCATACATGGGCAGCCCCGCCCGGACTGTCCCCAGCAGCGGCGCTACCTGGGCAGCATTACACGGTATGGCTCCCACTCTCCGCTTCCAGTCAACGCTCTCGTGGCTTTTCGCCACGGGGGCGTTTTTGTTTTTCAGCGTAGCTTCCTGATCAACACGCCACATCTTCCGAGCTTCCTCGGCCTGTTCCCGGTCAATATCTTTCCATGCCTGCCACGCCTTGGAGTAATCCCCACCGCAGTTTTTCAGTACAGCGTCCCAGCGAGGGCCGTAGACGCTGTCCAAGCGATGATCCAAATCTCGCTCCCAATCATAGTCATCTGGAGTCCAGCCCATCAGATACGCCGGGGTGGTTTGCAATACTTCTGCCAAGGGCTCCAGCACGTTCACCGGCATGTTTTCGATATCACCTTTCTCATAGCGATACATGGTCGCCCGGTTCTTCCCCAGCCGCGCGGCCAGTTCGTCCACGGACATCCCTAAGTCTTGTCTTTTTGCACGGATGCGGTCTCCAACTTTCATAGCCGTATTCTCCTTTACATGTCCCATTATACATAAAATTCGCAAATTTGCAACAGTCATCTGTCGATTTTCAAAATTTGTCGCTCAAAATGCGATTTTTCTCTTGACTTTGCTGCGGGTGACTGGTACAATGCAGTTGTCGCACGGGATGCGACGGAAAGAAGGTGAACGCGGATGAACGTATTGAAACTCAAAGCGGCCATGGTAGAGCACGGCATATCGACGGAGAAGCTGGCGGAAGCCATCGGCATCCACCCCGCAACCATGTACCGAAAACTGGCGGTAGAAGGCCAATCTTTCACCATCGGTGAGGCCGAAGCAATCGCAAAAGAACTGCACCTGACCGCAGAGGAGAGCTGCAGGATTTTCTTTGCCTAAAATGTCGCATGAAATGCGACAGATGGAGAATAACAACAATGACTGACATTCAGATCTTCAACAATCCCGAGTTCGGGAGCATCCGCACCCTTGAGCAGAACGGTGAGCCTTGGTTTGTAGGCAAGGACGTGGCACTGGCGCTGGGGTACAAGGACACCGTAAACGCACTCAAGTCCCACGTTGACGAGCAGGACAAAGCTGGGTGGCGAATCACCACCCAGTTCGGAGAGAAAGAGACCACCATCATCAACGAGAGTGGCCTTTACAGCCTGATCTTCAGCAGCAAGCTGGAAGGTGCGCAGCGGTTCAAGCGTTGGGTCACCTCCGAAGTTTTGCCCAGCATCCGCAAGAGCGGCGGGTACATCGCCGGGCAGGAGCAGATGACCACCGAGGAGCTTCTGGCAAAGGCACTGACCGTCACTCACAAGATTCTCGAAGAGCGGAACGCCCGCATCGCCGCACAGAACACGCGCATTTCGGAATTGACGGTCGCCAATCAGATTGCAGCACCTAAAGCGGCATACTTCGACGAACTGGTAGACCGTAACCTGCTGACCAGCTTCCGCGACACCGCCAAGCAGCTGGAAGTCGGCGAGAAAGTATTCATCACCTTCCTGCTGGAGCATAAGTACATCTACCGCGACAAGAAGGGCCACCTGATGCCCTATGCTGACAAGAACAACGGCCTGTTCGAGGTCAAGGAGTGCTTCAACGAAAAGACCCAGTGGAAGGGCACGCAGACCATGCTGACACCCAAAGGCCGTGAGACCTTCCGGCTGATGATTCCCAAAACGCTGGACTCCGACGCAGTCAAGCCCAAGAAGCGCAAGGCCAAAAAGGAGTGACCCCCATGACACCGAGCACGCCACTGGGCAGCTTTCACCAGAGCCCCTTCTGGCGGCTGCGGGCAAGATTCCGGGACTACGGGCTGTTCGATTCCGAGCTTGCACAGGCCACCGGGATCGCCCAGTCAACTCTCAGCCGCCGGATGCGGGGCACGATGCCCTGGACATCCGACGAGATCAAGACCATCTGCCGGGTGCTGAACATCCCGCAGGAGCAGGTCGGGGCTTACTTCTTCCCCGACATCGAAAAGGAGGAATCACAGTGAAAAAGATCACGATCACCGGCAGCATTGCGCTGCTCGCTCTCATCGGGGCGGTCAAGGTGGCGCAGGGAGCCTGCACGGTCGCAGCACACGCCCTGACCCAGTGGGGCAGCTGGAGCTCGACAGAAGCTGCCCAGGCGGCTCCGTTCCTGGTATTTGCCCTGGCTGCAGGCTTGGCCTTATCGTTACACAGCCTGCTGACTGACAATGAGCGGTACAAGCGCCAGAGCTACGGCAAGGTAGACTGCACAGCCTACCGGCAGAACCGCGAACAGGAGGACTGAGCATGTTTTCTGACAAGAGACGCGGAGACATCTGGTGGATGAGTGACACCCACCGCAAACCGGCAGACACCTGCCTGATCCGGGGCGACCGACCGGTGATCGTGGTCAGCAGCGACAGCGCCAACCAGACCGGCAGCACGGCGACGGTGGTTCCCATGACCTCCAGCCCCGCAAGGCTGGCCCGGGGCGACGGATTCTGCGACAACGTCCTTCTTCTGGGCTACGGTGAGCCGAGCATGGCCCTGCCGAGGCAGGTACACGGCGCAGACCGAGCCGATCTGCAGCAGTACCTCGGCCACCTGACCGACGCGGATATGCGCCGCCTCGATGCAGCGCTCCGGAGCGCGCTCGGATTATGACCTGGTACACGGTATACGAGGCTTCGACCGAGGAGGTCATCGCCAGCGGTACCGGCCCGCAATGCGCCAAAGCCCTGGGTATGACAATGGGGGTCTTTTACAGCACAGTCAGCCATGCCCGGGCAGGCATTAACAGCAAGTACACATTCTACGTTGAAAAGCTGAAAAAGGAGGATTTTTCAGAATGAAAACGATCAAAGTCAAGTTGACCTTCACCGAGCCGCTGCTCGGCACCTGGCCTGCCAACCCGAACGTGGCCCGCGAGTACATCGCATCCAAGGGCCCCGACGCTTCCACCATCGAGGATGAGGTGGCCGCCCTGGGCGCAGATGCCGCAGCCGATAGGGCGATGACAGTATTCCCCCGCAACGAGGCAGGGCAGCCGATCTTATATGATTACCAGCTCAAGGGGTTCTTTAAGGACTCCTGCGGTATGCTGGGGCGCATCGGCGGCAAGGACGAGAAGGGCAAGAAGCGGGCCGTTAATGAAAGCGGCAAGCTCTCCGCCTACAAGAAGATCATCGACGGCCTGATTTTTGTCGGGCCCCGCCAGATCCCTCTGACCCTCAGCGGAGAGATGACCGAGTGCCAGCGCCCCCTGCGGGCCCAGACAGCCCAGGGCGAGCGCGTGAGCCTGGCCAACTCCGAGGAGATCCCCGCAGGCTCCACCTGCGAGTTCGAGATCACCTGCATGGACGATGCCCATGAAAAAGCGGTGATGGAGTGGCTGGAATACGGCAAGCTCCGGGGCCTGGGCCAGTGGCGCAACTCTGGTAAAGGCCGCTTCACCTACGAGGTTCTCGGCTGATTGCAAAGGCATTGGGCTGCCGTGCGACGCAACGGCAAGGAAATGCTCGGCCCGGCATGGCAACGGCAACGGATGGCATTGCCCAGATATGCGACGGCAAAGCACTGCTGTGGAAGCATAGCAACGGCAAGGCATGGCGAGGCTTCGTATTGCAAAGGCAAGGCATGACTCTGTATGGCAAAGGCATTGCGACGAGATGCTTCGCTCTGCAAAGGCTCGGCATACCATGGCTTGGCGGCGGCATGGCTTGGCTGCGTAAAGTAGCGCAAAGGAAATGCTTGGCTTCGTGGTGCGACGCGGTAGCAAAGGCTTGGCTCTGCGCTGAGCAGCAAAGGCATAGCATCGTGACGCGAAGATTGGCTTAGCAATGGCATAGCATTGCGACGCATGGCGAGGCGCGGCAATGGCATAGCATTGCGACGCATGGCGAGGCGCGGCAATGGCAAAGATACAGCTCCGAACTGCAAAGCGTAGATTCAACAGAATCTTTTTATAAAAGGAGCATGACTATGAACTTCACACTGACCATCAACGGCGAAACTCCAGCCGAACTGCTGGACACCCTGACCCAGCTGGGCGGCATGACCATCAACGTCAACACCTCGCCCAATGGCGGGGTCGAGACCCACACCATGACCGCAGCCGAGCTTCCCCGGCACACCTCTCCGCAGCACCAGAGCACGCCTGCGCAGCAGCCGGACAAGCCCAAGGCGCAGACCCCCGCCAAGGCCAAAAAGCCCACACGGGAGCCCGCAGCCGCCCCCGCGGAGGAGCCTGCAAACCCTACCACGGCAGAAGCCTCGGGTTCTCCATCGCAGGCGGATACCGCACCGGCAGCCTCAACCTCCGCACCCGCTCCTGACCCCGCCACGCTGGACAAGATCCGCGATCTGGCCCGCAGCCTGATCGTGGCTGGCAAGCGGGCAGGGGTTCAGGCGGCCATCAAAGCCACCGGTGCAGCATCCATCTCTAAGCTGCCGCCTGACAGTTACACCAGCGTCTGGGAGGAGCTGCTCAAGCTGAAAGACGAGGTGGACGCAAATGCCTCCAATTAAACACGCTCTGCTGGGGGCCTCCAGCGCGGCCCGGTGGATCGCCTGTCCGCCCAGCGCCCGGGCCACCGAGCACCTGCCCGAGGAGACCAGCAAGTACGCCGAAGAGGGCACCAGAGCCCATGAGGTGTGTGAGAGCTGGCTGCGGACGAATCTCGAGCGCTGGACACTGCTGCACCGAGGGTCTTTGCACATGACGGGCGGTTACGTCGGCGATTATGAGGACGAAGTCCCACCTGAGATGTGCAAAGCCGCCAACCAATACGTGGACTTTGTGCACCTTCAGTGGGGGCTTTACCTCCACCAGCCCGAGGTGTTCATCGAGCAGGAAGTGGACGTGAGCCAGTGGGTGCCCGGCGGCTTCGGCACCTGCGACTGCCTGCTGATCGGCGACGGCATCCTGCACATCATCGATTTCAAGTACGGGCAGGGCGTGCCGGTGAACCCGGAGCGCAACCCGCAGCTTATGTACTACGCCCTCGGTGCCTACGCCCTGCTTGAGGGCATCGAGGAGGTCAGCACAGTGCGCCTGAGCATCGTACAGCCCCGGATGCAGGAGGAGCCCCAGACCTGGGTGGTTTCCCTGGCCGACCTTCTCACCTGGGCACGGGAGGTGCTGCAGCCTGCCGCTGAAATGGCATGGAAGGGCAAGGGCGAGTTCTGCACCGGCCCCCACTGCCGCTTCTGCAAGGCACACCCTGCCTGCCGGGCATGGAAGGACAAGTACGGCCCGCTGGCCGGATTTGAGCCTTACCCGGAACCCGCTACACTCTCTGACGAGGAGCTGGGCGAGTGGCTGCAGAAGCTGGAAGGTCTGGCCGCCTACGCCAGGGATCTGGAAGAGTACGCCCAGCAGGCGCTGATGGAGGGCCGCACCCTACCCGGATGGAAGCTGGTACAGGGCCGCAGCACCCGCAAGTGGACAGACCAAGATGCCGCCTTCCGGCAGATGCAGGCAGACGGCATCGACGAGGCCATGCTGTACACACGCACACCCATCACGCTGACCGTGGCCGAGAAGATGATCGGCAAGAAACGTTTTGCCGAGACCATGTCGGCCTTTATCACCAGGGCCCCGGGGGCTCCCAAGCTGGCACAGGCCAGCGACCCCCGCCCCGCTTACGACCGTTTAGAGGGCTTCAAGCCCGAGGAGGACTAACCATGAACACCAACGAAGTTATCATTCCCTGCCGTCTGTCTTACGCCAACATCTGGGAACCCAAGCAGGTGAACGGCACCGGCGACCCCAAGTACAGCTGCTGCCTGCTCATCAAGAAGAGCGACACCAACGCCCTGGCCGCCATCCGCAAGGCCATCGAAGCCATCAAGGCCGACCCCGCATCCCTGGCAAAGTGGGGCGGCAAGCTGCCGCCCAAGCTGAAAGAGCCCCTGCGTGACGGTGACGAGGAGAAGGACGACGAGAACTACGAGGGCTGCTACTTTCTGAACGCCAACGCCAACGCAGACCGCCGCCCCCGGATCATCGACCGGGCCTGCAACGAAGTGCTGGATCAGGACGAGGTGTACAGCGGCTGCTACGCCAAGGTCAAGGTCGGCTTCTTCTCCTACAGCGCCAGCGGCAACCGGGGCATCGGCGCAGGGCTGGAAGTCATCCAGAAGATCCGCGACGGCGAGCGCCTGAGCGGAGGCAACAACCTGGACGGCTTCGAGGTGCTGACCGACGAGGACGACGATTTTCTGAACTGAGTATCACCCACCGGAGGCTCCGCACAACGGGCCTCCGGCCTTTTTGAAAGGAGGCAGCCGTGAAGAAACCGATCATCACGGTGGATATAGAGACCTACTCGCCGCAGGACATCGCCAAGGTCGGTGCCTACCGATACGCCCAAGACCCAGACTTTCAGATTCTGCTGTTTGGTTTTGCCATAGGCGATGAAGATGCATCGGAGGTAATAGATCTGACAGATCTGCCAGACCCAGGCGCTGTGCTTCGGATGCAGCCGTGGCTGCTGGACGACAGGTACACCAAGCGGGCGCACAACGCCGCCTTTGAGTGGTGGTGCTTGTCGGAGGTCATGGGCCTGAGCTGGGAACAGCGGGTGCTCTGGCTGCAGCAGTGGGAATGCAGCATGATTCACGCCCTCTACTGCGGCCTGCCCGCCCAGCTGGGTGCGCTGGGTCAGGTACTGCAGCAGCCGGAGGATGCCCTCAAGATGAAAGAGGGCAAGGCGCTGATCACCTACTTCTGCAAACCCTGCAAGCCCACAAAGCGCAATGGCGGGCGCACCCGCAACCTGCCTCAGCACGACCCCGACAAGTGGCGGCTGTTCTGCAAGTACAACGGTATGGACGTGATCGCTGAGCGGGCCAACGACCAGAAGCTGGCCCCCTGGCCGGTTCCCGAGAGCATTACGCAGCAGTGGCGGGAGGATGTGGAGATGAACGCCCGGGGCGTGGCTGTGGATATGGCCCTGGTAGAGGGAGCCCTCGCCTGCTCTGCGCTGATCACGGAGGAGCAGACCGCCGAGAGCAAGACACTGACCGGGCTGACCAACCCCGGCAGCCGTGCCCAGCTCCTCGGCTGGCTCCACAACCGGGGCATAGCGCTGCCGGGGCTGACAAAAGAGGATGTGACCCACGCGCTGGCCGGAGAGCTGCCCAGCGACGTGCGCAGGGTGCTGGAACTCCGGCAGCAGCTGGGCAAGACCAGCAACACCAAGTACGAGACCATCGCAGCCAGCGCAGGCCCTGACCACCGGGTACGGGGAACCCTGCAGTTCTACGGGGCCAACCGGACAGGGCGCTGGGCCGGGCGATTGCTTCAGGTGCAGAACCTGCCCCGCACTTACCTCGACCATCAAGCTGAGTGGCGCAGCGTTGTAAAGCTACACGACCCCGAGGCGTTAGCTTTGCTGACCGACAATGTGTCCGACACTCTGAGCCAGCTGATCCGCACAGCGCTGGTGCCCGGCAAAGGATGCACCTTCGTAGATGCCGACTTCTCGGCCATCGAGGCCCGGCTGATCGCATGGCTGGCCGGTGAGGAGTGGGTGCTGGACGTTTTCCGCACCACCGGCAAGATCTACGAGGCCACCG
>OHAG01001297.1_pt1 | contig 16588 bp, 16 predicted proteins | sample 1577081 | NCBI WGS metagenome assembly OHAG01 (sample SAMEA3541513, study PRJEB24748) | human gut metagenome | biome: human gut; feature: human-associated habitat; material: faeces | place: China | collected 2012
GTCGTTGGCGACATGAAGTGTTTCGCCGACACGTCGCTCAAGCGAAGCGAATTTTTTATGTATTAAGTAAATTAGTATAAAAATAAATAATATCAATAGTTTTATAAACATAAAAATTATATTTTTGAGAAATGATATATCGTTGGCAAAATGAGGTGTTTCATCGACATATCTTTTAAGAAAAGCGCATTTTTATATTAATTAAATAAAATAATAAATTGGATTTAGTTATGATTAAAAATAAAATTATTGTAAAAAATGATTTATTTTATATTTAAATTTAAAAATGCAACTTGAAAATAAAAAATTGCAAAAAAATAGTTGAAATTTAGAAAGATAATCGCTATAATGTATATAAATGAATGATTGTATTAAAAATATGCATTATTAAAACTTTTATAAATTATTTATACAATGAAAATAAGGAGGGATTTAGATGGATGCAATACTTAAACTGATAGGCAATATGAATACATTCTTATGGTCTTATATATTAATAGTAATGCTAATAACATTAGGACTTTATTTTACTTTTAGGACTAAATTTGTTCAATTTAGATACTTTGGAGAGATGTTTAGATTATTAGGTGATGGAGCATCTAAAGATTCTAAAAAAGAAGGTAAAGTATCTTCATTCCAAGCCTTTTGTATGAGTACAGCATCAAGAGTTGGAACAGGAAATATAGCAGGGATAGCAATTGCAATTATAGGAGGAGGTCCTGGAGCTATATTTTGGATGTGGATTATAGCTTTAATTGGATCAGCATCAAGTTTTGTTGAAAGTACATTAGCTCAAATATATAAAGTAAAGGATGGAGACTCATTTAGAGGAGGTCCAGCTTATTATATAGAACAGGGATTAAATAAGAAATGGCTAGGTGCAACTTTTGCAGTATTAATAACTATATCTTTTGGATTTGTATTTAACGCAGTTCAAGCTAATACTGTAGCTACAGCATTTAATAATGCATTTGGCTTAGATAAGATGGTTATAGGTATAGTACTTGCAGCATTAACAGCAGCTGTTATATTTGGTGGAGTGCATAGAGTTGCTAAAGTTTCTGAAATAATAGTTCCTATATTTGCAGGACTTTATATATTAGTATCATTATTTATAGTAGTTACTAACTTAAATTATATTCCAGGTGTATTTAAATTAATATTTGAAAGTGCATTTGGTATGAGAGAAATAGCAATGGGTACTATGGGTGGTATGATGTTAACTGGTATAAAAAGAGGATTATTCTCTAATGAAGCTGGTATGGGATCAGCACCTAATGCAGCAGCTACAGCTGATGTAAGTCATCCAGTACAACAAGGTTTAATACAAACTTTAGGAGTATTTACAGATACTATAGTTATATGTAGTTGTACTGCATTTATTATACTTTTATACCCAACATATATGGAAACAGGGTTAACTGGTATAGAACTTACACAAGCTGCATTATCAGCACATATAGGACCTATAGGAAATATATTTATAGCAGTTTGTATATTCTTATTTGCATTTAGTTCTATAGTAGGTAACTATTATTATGGTCAATCTAATATGGAATTTGTAAACTTAAGTAAAACTGGATTAAATGTATTTAGAGTGATTGTTGTAGGTATGGTTTTATTTGGAGCACTTACAAAGGTGCAAATAGTTTGGGATTTAGCAGATGTATTTATGGGGCTTATGGCTGTTATAAACTTAGTGGCTATAACATTATTAGGTAAATATGCATTTGCAGCATTAGATGATTATACTAAGCAAAAGAAAGCTGGAATTAAAAATCCAATATTCAATGCTTCTAATATAAAAGGGTTAGAAAATGTAGAGTGTTGGAATGATAATAAATTTTCAAAAGAAGTAATATAATTTAAAAGTGTCTCTTAGTTATAAGAGGCACTTTTACTATATTATAAAATATATATAAATAAGATGTATTAAATTATATAAAACGTTTACATTGTATATATATAATGTTAGAATATAATTAATATTTATTTATCTGGGGGTAAGTTTATGAATTTGCTTAAACAAAAGTCTTGGGCTGTAGTAATCATAGATGAAAATGAAGATTCCAAAGAAATTAAAATTATAAATTTATTAAAAGAAAATAATTATAATGTAGTGGGGATTAATTTAAATAATTATAAGTCAGATAAATTTCATGTTTATGAGAGCTTAAAAGATATACCACATAATGTAGATATTGTTGCTATCATTAAAGAGTCAATACATAATTATTGTATAATAGATGAGATGGAACTACTGGATATAAAAAATATTTATTTTGAAAAGGGTAGTTATACAGAATATATATTAAAAAAAGCAAAAGAAGCTAAATTAAATATAGTAAATTTTGTAGATTTGTATGAAGAACTTAAATTAAAATAATTTTAAAGAAGGTATAAAAAAGTCTATTTAAACTTTTTATACCTTTTTTGATGTATGCTATTTGTTATATAATAGTTAATTATAAACCGTAGCAGCATCTAATATAAATTAAAAAATGGTAATATTTATAAAGTATACAATAAAAATTGAAGGAGAGTTAAGTAGTAATATATAATTATTAATATAGTCAAAAAAAGTTATAAATATTCAATTTATAGGGGAATCTGTTTAAAGTAGTAATAATTACAGTGATTAATTATGTATAGTGAAAAATAAGGTGTAGTGGGAAAATATAAATGAAAATGTAGAAAAATTATAAATGTAGTGTAGTGAACTATATTTTGATAAAAAATATTAAAGGGATAAGCTAGTAAGTGTACAACAAATTTAAAATGATATAATTTATTAGAGTGAGTAGGTGACATAATGTTAGATGGATATGAAAGAAATATAGATTATGCTAGAATATCTCTTACAGATAAGTGCAATTTAAGGTGTGTTTACTGTATGCCAGAAGATAAAGTATATGAAAATAATTTAATAAATGATACTTTATCGTTTAATGATTATAAATTTATAATAAATGGATTATCACAAGTTGGTATAAAGAAAATTAAATTTACAGGTGGAGAGCCTTTGTTATATCCACATCTTATAGAGTTAATAAAGTATGCACATTATGAGTGTAATATAGATGATATATCGATAACTACAAATGGTATAGGTCTTAATGAAATAGCGTATGAGTTAAAAAGAAGTGGATTAAAAAGTGTTAATATTAGTTTAGATTCTCTTAAATCATACAAATATAAAAGTATAACAAGAGGTGGAAACTTAACAGATGTATTAAAATCCATAAATAGATGTTTAGAGTTAGGGATAAAAGTAAAAATAAACTGTGTTGTTATAAAAAGATTTAATGATGATGAAGTTTATGATTTTATAGAAATGGCAAATTATTATCCTATAGATGTTAGATTTATAGAACTTATGCCACTAGGAGAAGGTGAATATTTTTATGAGAATGGATATTTTAATATATCTAATTTTATAAATGATATTGATGAACTATATAAAATAGAAGATGAAAAAGGCTCTACGGCAAGACTATATCAAGCTAAATATGCAAAGGGAAGAATAGGTATTATAACTCCTATTAGCTGTCAGTTTTGTAATACGTGCAACAGAATTAGAATTACATCAGATGGAAAGATAAAATTATGTCTTCATTCAAATGAAGAAACGGATATAAGGTATTATCTTAATAAACCAATGATATTTAAAGAAGTATTAAAAGAAATTATACTTAAAAAGCCAGATAAGCACAATTTATTAGAAAGTAATTCTAGTGATACATATAGACAAATGTATGAAATAGGTGGATAATATATAAATGATAAAATATAACAATAAAAAAGTGTCTTATAATGATATATATTATAAGACACTTTTTGCTATTTAGAAAAATAAATAGTTTTTAATTAGTTATACAACTTAATAAAGTTAGATTAGATGTTTTGATTAAATTTATTTATAGAATCTATCATTTCTTTTCTTATAGACTCACCAAGAATTGTAGTTTTAACTTTTGGATTTTCTATATGTTCGTATATAGGTGGTAAAAACTCAACTTCAACATCTTTTGAATTTATTTTACCTATAGGTTGGTAACCTTCATAAGTGTGTCTAGAGTTTTTTATAACAAAAGGAACTATAGGACATTTTGCTTTGTATGCAATTTTTAGTGCACCATTTCTAAATTCAGATATAAGTGCATTTGGATCTTTTACCCAAGTTAAATCTCCTTCGGGGAAAATTGCCATACTTTGGCCTTTTAATATATTATTAGCTGCCTCATTTATACTTTTTATACCTTCTCTATTATCTTGTCTGTTTATATAAACACATTTTGTAAGCTTTGCCCAACTGCTAACTATAGGCATTGACCTCCAAACAGGTTCATCAGCAACTACACAGCCAATAGGTCTATCTACACTTGCAAAAAGTATGAAACTATCTAGCATACTAGAATGGTTGCAAATGAATAAGACTGGTTGGTTTGGTATATTTTCTTTTCCATTTATAGTAAGGTTTATGTTAACCAACTTTAAAGACTTTTTAGCTTGTTTATGTAAAAAATCATATATTTCTTTATTAGTAAAGTTATCTGGATTTTTCTTTATTTTGTTAAGTTTAGGTATAGAACAAGAAAAACCGAATATTTGATAAGTTGCAAATTTTAAATAATTAAGCATTTTTGTATCTCCTCATATAGATATCTAATAATTTATTTTAACATAAAACAATTATATTTACAAATAACTTATATCTAAGAATTATTGTGAATATAATATAAGGTCTCTTGAATATAATTTACCTAGATACACCTGTTTATATACTAATTTTAGGAGGAAATTAATGAGATTATCTGATGAGAGATTATTAAGGGTAAGGATTTTATCTCATACTGGAGATAAAATACATATAAAATTACCTGTTGGATTTGTTAAAAAAATGATTAAAAATAATACATTTGATTTTTTCTATGGAGCAGATGATATGATAGATAGCCAAAAGCTTTTAGATGTATTAGTTAAAGCCTTTGATTATGACTTAAGTGGGGAAATTGCTCATATGGAGAGGAAAAATGGGGATATAATAAAGATGATAATTGATTAAATAGCACTAATAATTAGTGCTATTTTTTACGCTTAAGGATATTATAATATTTTAAAAAATGTGGATAACTTCTGAATGTAAGTAATATCAATCAACTGGTTTTGAGCGTAAAAAAGATTTTGAGCAACGGACGAAGTCGTTGGCGACATGAGCGAAGCGAATTTTTTATATAGAATAGAAAGTCTAATTTATTTTTAAAAAAGTATATATAAATTATAAGTTTGACAATAAATAGTCTATATTTAAAGAAAAAATGTTGAAGATTAGATAGAAATAAAATAATATGTTGCACTATAAAAATAAATGTGATACTCTAAATAAAGAAATAAAATATTAATTAAAAATCTTATTTAAATTTAATTTTAAAATAAGATACTTTAATTAACATAAGTACCGAATGATTAGAATGAAAGATTAATAATATAACATAAAAAATTACTTACATAAGGAGATTATTATGAAAAATATATGTGTAATAGGTAGTTTAAATATGGACTTGGTAGTTAATGTAGATACAATGCCAAAACCAGGACAAACAATAATTGGAAGTAACTTTAAAGAAGTACCGGGCGGAAAAGGTGCTAATCAAGCAGTTGCTATGGCAAGATTAAATGGAAATGTATCTATGATAGGTAAAGTTGGAGAAGACGGATTTGGACAAACTTTAATAAACTCACTAAAAAATGATAAAGTAGATACTACATATATACAAACTGCAAAAGGTGCAACTGGAGTAGCACTTATAACTGTAGATAAAAATGCTCAAAATTCTATAGTAGTTTCACCAGGAGCTAACTTTGAAGTTAAAGAAGATGATATAGATAATAATATAGAAGCGATAAAAAATAGTGATATAGTAGTACTGCAACTTGAAACACCACTTAATACTATAAAGTATGCACTAAACAAAGCAAAAGAATTAAATAAGTATACAATATTAAATCCAGCACCGGCTGTTAAGTTAGATGATGAAATAATAAAAAATGTTGATTTATTAACTCCTAATGAAACAGAACTTGAAATTATAAGTGGAGTAAGTATAGAAACTGAAGAAGATATACAAAAAGCTGCACAAATAATGATAGAAAAAGGTGTAAAAGAACTTATAGTAACATTAGGTTCTAAAGGAAGCTTATATATAAATAAAGAAAAAAGTATGTTTAAAAAAGCATACAAAGTTGAAGCAGTAGATACAACTGCAGCTGGAGATAGTTATACTGGAGCGTTAGCAGTAGCATTATCTCAAGATAAAAATATAGAAGATGCAATGGACTTTGCATCAAAAGTAGGAGCTCTTTCAGTTTTAAAAGAAGGTGCTCAAAGTTCATTACCAACATTAGAGGACGTTAAAAATTTCAGGGGGTAGTAAAATGAAAAAGACTAAAATGATAAACAGCGAATTATCATACACAATATCTAAAATGGGACATACTGATAGTTTAACTATAGGAGATTGTGGTCTTCCTATACCAGATGAAGTTAAAAGAATAGATTTAGCATTAACTCATAATGTTCCAACATTTATACAAACATTAGATGTAGTTTTAGAAGAACTATGTGTAGAAGAGGTAGTAATTGCCGAGGAAATAGTAGATAAAAACCTATTAGTATATGAAGAAATATTAAAGAGATTTGAAAATATAAAAATAACAAAAGTTTCTCATGAAGAATTCAAGAAATTAACTAAGGAAAGTAAAGCAGTAGTAAGAACTGGAGAATGTAGTCCTTACGCAAATATAATATTAAAATCAGGAGTTGTATTTTAATGAAGACACCAATCCTAAAAATGACAAATATAATAAAAGAGTTTCCAGGCGTTAAAGCTTTAGATGGAGTTAATTTAGAACTTTATGAAGGTAAAGTTATGGCTCTTATGGGTGAAAATGGAGCTGGAAAATCTACACTTATGAAAATATTAAGTGGAGTATATAAAAAAGATGGAGGTCAAATCTTTTATAACGGAGTTGAAGAAGATATAAAAGGTCCAAAGGATGCTACTAAAAAAGGTATAGCAATAATACATCAAGAGTTAAACTTACTTAATGATTTAAGTATAGGAGAAAATATATTCTTAGGTCGTGAGTTTAAAAAAGGTTTTAGAATAGACTTTAATAAACTTCATGAAGAAGGAGACAAACTACTTAAGAAATTAAATGTAAATAGAAGTTCAAGAGAATTAGTTGAGAACCTAAGCTTAGGTGAACAACAAATGGTTGAGATTGCAAAAGCATTATCTTTAGATGCAAAAATAATTATAATGGATGAGCCTACAGATGCTCTTACAGAAACAGAGACTGAGAGTTTATTTAAAGTTATAGAAGAATTAAAATCAGAAGGTAAAGCTATAGTATATACATCACATAGATTAAAGGAAATATTTGAAGTATGTGATTATATAACTGTTCTTAGAGATGGAAAATATGTAGGGACAGAAGATTTAGCTAACTTAGATGAAGATAAAATGATAGAAATGATGGTAGGTAGAAAGCTTACAGATCAATTCCCAAGAGTTGAAATAACACCTGGAAAAACTATATTAAAAGTTGAAAACTTAAATAATGAATATGTAAATAATATAAACTTTGAGGTTAGAGCTGGAGAAGTAGTTGGTATAGCAGGTCTTATGGGAGCAGGAAGAAGTGAACTTGCAAAAACTATATACGGTCATTTTAAAAAGGAAAGTGGTAAGATAATACTTAATGGAAAAGAATTAAACCACAAAAGTGCTCAAGAAGGATTATTACATAGAATAGCTTATGTTAGTGAAGATAGAAAAGGTGATGGATTATTAGTTGATTTATCAGTAAGAGAAAATATGACTTTATCATCATTAAACAGAATAAGCAAAGGATTAATAATCGATAAAAAACATGAAAATGAGAGAGTTGACTCTTATATAGAAAGAATAAATATAAAAACACCAAGCAAAGAACAATTAATAAGAAACTTAAGTGGTGGTAATCAACAAAAGGTTGCAATAGCAAAAGCTTTAATGATACACCCAGAAGTATTAATACTTGATGAACCTACTAGAGGGGTTGACGTTGGTGCTAAAAAAGAAATATATGATTTAATAAATGAATTCAAATCTCAAGGTAAAGCAGTAATAATGATATCTTCTGAAATGCCAGAAATATTAGGATTAAGTGATAGAATATTAGTACTTAGTCAAGGAAGAGTTACTGGAGAATTTGATATAAAAGACGCAAGCCAAGAAGCCATATTAAAATGTGCAGTAGAAACTAAGGAGGCAATATAGCATGACATCGCAAGCTATGAAACAAAATACAAAGAAAATAATAGATAAAAAAGAATTTTTCGATAAATACAGAAGTTTAATAGCATTAGCTTTATTAGTAGTAGTTGTATCGATATTAAGTCCATCATTTTTAACTACCAAAAATATATTTAACGTATTAAGACAAACATCAGTAAATGCTATAATAGCAGCTGGTATGACATTTGTAATACTAACAGGTGGAATAGACTTATCAGTAGGTTCAATACTTGCTATAAGTGGTGCAGTTTGTGCAAGTATGTTAGTATCAGGAACTAACATGATAATAGCAATAATAGTAGCTTTAGTAATAGGAGCAGTTGTAGGATTTTTAAATGGATTTATAATATCTAAAGGTAAACTTCAACCATTTATAGCTACACTTGCAACAATGACTGTATTTAGAGGTTTAACTTTAGTGTTTACAGATGGTAAGCCAATAACACTTGGAAGTGGAGATTTAGCAGTTGCATTTGGAAAAATAGGTGGTGGAAGTATATTTGGAATACCAACACCAGCAATAATAATGATAGTAGTATTTTTAGTTTGTGGTTATGTACTTAATAACACTACAATGGGTAGACATACTTATGCATTAGGATCAAATGAAGATGCAGCAAAATTATCAGGACTTAACACTGATAAAATAAAAATAGCAGTATACACAATAAGTGGTATATTAGCAGCAGTTGCAGGTATAATAATAACTTCAAGATTATATTCAGCACAACCAACAGCAGGTAATAGTTATGAACTAGATGCAATAGCAGCAGTTGTACTTGGTGGAACTAGCTTAACTGGTGGTAAAGGGAAAATAAGCAAAACAATAGTTGGTGCTTTAATAATGGGTGTATTAAGTAATGCACTTAACTTATTAGATGTATCATCTTATTATCAAATGATGGTGAAAGGTGTAGTTATATTAATAGCTGTACTTTTAGATAGAAAAAACAAGTAGGAGGAAATAAAATGAAGAAATTTCTTTCTATAATAATGACGACAATATTAGCATCTAGTTTGTTAGTTGGATGTAGCCCAAAAGATGATGGAATACAAAAAATAGGTTTAATAGTATCTACATTAAACAACCCATTTTTCGTAGATTTAAAATCGGGAATAGAAAAAAGAGCAAAAGAATTAGGATATGATGTTGTGGTTTTAGATTCTCAAAACGATCCAGCAAAAGAAGTATCAAACATGGAAGACTTAACTGTTAAAGATGTTGATATAGTACTTTTAAACCCAGTTGATTCAGATTCAGCTATAGCATCAGTAATGATTGCAAACAATTCAAATTTACCAGTTATGACAGTAGATAGAGTTGCAAATGGTGGTAAAGTAGTATCTCATATAGCATCTGACAATGTAGCAGGTGGAGATATGGCTGCTAAATTCTTAATAGAAAAGTTAAATGGTAAAGGGAATATAGTAGAACTAGAAGGTACAGCAGGATCTTCAGCTACTAGAGATAGAGGTCAAGGGTTTGACGATGGGATAAGAAAAAGTGGATTTAATTTAGTAGCTAAGCAAAGTGCAGACTTTGATAGAACTAAAGGTCTTACAGTAATGGAAAATATAATCCAATCAAAAGGCGATATAGACGCAGTATTTGCACAAAATGATGAAATGGCATTAGGTTCACAAAAAGCATTAGAAGCTGCAAATATGAAAGATGTATTGATAGTTGGATTTGATGCAACAGATGATGCAGTAGAAGCTGTTAAACAAGGTAAAATGGCAGCAACGGTTGCACAACAACCATTACTAATAGGTGAAACTGCAGTTAATGCAGTTCATAAGGTATTAAGTGGTGAAAAGATAGCTGATTATATACCAGTTGAATTAAAATTAATAACTAAGTAAAGATAAGTGTCTCATTAAATATGAGGCACTTTTTTGAGTAAGGAGAAATTTTTATAGATAGTCCGCTCGATGATGATATATAAGCCTCCCTCCATGCTAAAAAATTATCGCCAACGATATATCCTCATTTCCATTTCGGATACATTCGTTGCTTAAAATGTCGGTTCAACTTATATAATATCATTTTTGCTAATGTAAATTAAAATGAATTTAATTTTTATTGAAGCGAATTTTGAGCAACGGATATATCTGCAGCGGTAGCAAGGATATATCGTTGGCGACATGAAGTGGTTCGCCGACACGTCGCTCAAGCGAAGCGAATTTTATGCTTGTATAAATTAAAATAATAAGAAAATATATATAAATATTAAAATTTGAATGATTATTAAGATTTAATTTTTATTTTAACTTGTCCTATTGTAACTAAATTGTAATAAATTTAATGGAAACACTTTACAAATGAATTATAATCAACTACTATTTACAGTATAAAGTTTACAAAATAGTAACAAATATAGAAAATTAATTATGAAGATTAATCACTATAGAAAATTTAAAGGAGGATTTTTATGATAAAGAAAACTTTATTTAAATTTTTGTTAGTATTGACAGTAATATTTTCAATAGGAGTAACTAACATATTTGCTGATAGCACAGGGGTTGTTACAGCATCAAAATTAAACGTAAGAAAAGGTCCATCGACTAAATATAGTACAATGGGGAGTTTATATAAAAATAAAAGTGTAACAATATTAGGTGAAAGTAATGGTTGGTATAAAGTTAGTTTAAATGGAAAAGAAGGATGGGCAAGTAAGCAGTATATAAAAGTAAGTGGAAATAGTAGTTCAAGTAATACTTCGCAAACTGCTAGTTCAAATAATAGCCAAGGTAACGTAGTTTGTACAATGAATGTAGTAGCTACAGCTTATACTGGATATTCAACAACTTCAACAGGTCAAAAGCCTGTATGGGGAACAATAGCTGTTGATCCTAAGATTATACCATATGGAACTAAGGTTTACATACCTCAATTTGGAAGAACTTTTATAGCAAATAATACTGGTGGAGCTATAAAAGGAAATAAGATAGATATATTCATGAATACTAAAAAAGAATGTTACAACTGGGGAAGAAGAACTATAGAAATTCAAATATTAGGATAATTTATATATAATTAATGTATATAAAAGGAGCTAATCTAAGTTACAAGATAGCTCCTTAATGTTTTTACTTTTTAGATTTACTTAGATATTTTTTATTATTGAATAAAAGCATAGAAATGCTAAGTATAATACCTAAAACAGATAATATTACAAATACAGTTTCATTAGTCGATGAAAATCTGTTAAAAGTTATTATACATATAAATGTAGCAATTAATAATAAAATATCATACATCCTGTCCATTTAAGAAAGTATTCCCCCTTTATGTTGGTAATAAGTATTTTAAATTTACATACAACTTAGATGATACTTATATTATATACTAACTTAGTCAATAAGTTGTCTTTTTGGTATGTTAAATTTAATAGTATTTTCGATTTCTTCTAACATAGATTGATTTTTAGGATCTATGAAAAGGCAAGTATATCCTTTTTCACCAGCTCTACCACATCTACCTATACGGTGAATATAAGATTCTACAGTTTCAGGTATATCATAATTGTATATATGAGTAACTCCTGTAACATCTATACCACGAGCGGCAACATCAGTTGCTATTAAATATTGTATATCTGCATTTCTGAAAGATTTCATTATACGTTCACGTTTAGACTGCTTTACATCACTGTGGATTTTAGCGCAGTTATAACCACGTCTTGATAAGTCTTCCTCAAGCTTGTCAACTCTAACCTTAGTTCTACAGAATATTATAGATAAAAATGGATTATCCTTATCTAGACATTTACAAAGAGAATCTTGTTTATTTCTATCAGTAGTTTCAACAACCTCTTGAATAATATTATCTAAAGTAACTTCCTTAGATTTTATAGATATTACACTAGGGTCATTCATATATCTATAAGCAAGTTTTTTAACAGCTGAGTCCATAGTAGCTGAGAAACATAAAACTTGAGATTTTTTAGGAACATCTTTCATTATAGTTTCTATATCGTTTTTAAATCCCATAAAAAGCATCTCATCTGCTTCATCAAATACAACAGTTTTTAAGTTTTTTAGATTAATAGTACCTCTCATTATATGGTCTATAAGTCTACCTGGAGTAGCTATAACTAAATGAATATTTCTTTTTAGTTTATTTAACTGAGCTCCAATATCCTTTCCACCATATGCTGCTAATATATTTATATCTTTACCTTCTTTTAACTTCATAGCTTCTTCAGTAATTTGAATGGCAAGTTCTCTTGTAGGAGTTAAAATAAGTCCTTGTATATTATTATTATCTATAGATATATTTTCAAATAGAGGAAGTAAAAATGCTAAAGTTTTACCAGTACCTGTTTGAGCTTGAGCTATAACATCACAACCATTTTTTATAATGTTTATACTTTCTTCTTGTATAGGAGTTGGTGTTGATATACCATTTTTTAATAAAACCTTTGTTATGCTTTCACTAATTCCTAAATCTTTAAAATTCATAAGTTATTACCTTTCATTTTGAATATTTTAAATATTATGTTATTAGATTTACTTAATTTAAGAAAACTTTATAACTAATCTATAATACCACAATAATGTATATTATTCTAATAGTTTCTATAATAATGTGTCCAAAATTCGCTATGCTCATGTCGCCAACGATATATCTTTGCTTCCGCGTCAGATATATCCGTTGCTTAAAATTCGCTATGCTTGAGCGACGTGTCGGCGAACCACTTCATGTCGCCAACGATGTATATTTGCTGCCGCTTCAGATACATCCGTTGCTTAAAATTCACTTTGTTCATATCGACAACAATATATATTGTTTAAGATTATATAATTTTATAGATTTAAAAAATAAAAATTGAAAATACTAAATATATATAGTATGTAAAAAAGTTGGAGGATCATATGAAGTGTAAATGGTCATCAAAAATAAACAATGAACTAATATGCAATCATGAAGCTGATGATAGTGGATATTGCATATTTCATAAAAAACATAAAACAAAAGAAGAAAATAAAGAAGTTATAAAATTAATAAAAGAAAAAAAAATAAGTGATTTTAGTGGATTTATATTTGAAGAAAATTTCAATATAAATGAAGTTATAGATTATAGTTATAAAGAACTTAATTTTACAGAAACAACATTTATAAAAGAAGGTTTATTTAATAACTATATATTTAAAGGTAAAACAATATTTAATCAAACTAATTTTTTAGATTTTACAACATTTATAAATAGCAAGTTTAGATATACAGCAATATTTAACAATGTGATATTTAATTCAAAACATTCTAATAAAAAAATATTTATGGGAGTTGAATTTACTGGGCAAAATTTAGTTATAAGCTCAGTTTATAATCTTCCAAGATTAGATGGAATAAAATTTGATGATTATACAAAATTTATATTATTAGATGTAGACTATGAAAAAGAACATTATATAAATGGTAAAATAAACTATAGAATAGCTAGAAATCAAGCTAATAAAATAGGAGACCATGAAAGAATTGGATATTATTATTATAAAGAAAGAGCCTATGGTTCTAAAAATATAAGAGTTGAAGACTATCCAACCTATAGAGATTATTTATCAACTAAATTTTTCGATGCATTATCAAAGTACACAGTAGGTTATGGTGAAAGACCTTGGAATATATTAATAGTAAGTGTTATGACAATAAGCATATTTGCACTTTTATATATGTTTATTGGAATTAAAACATTGAATAATGAATTAATAGGCATAAGTATAAAAACATTAAGCCAACATTCATTAGTTGAAATACTAAATACATATATAGACCTTTGGTACTTTAGTATGGTTACATTTACTACAGTAGGTTATGGAGATATGATAGTAACAACAACAATTGGTAAAATATTAGTAGGTCTTGAAGTTTTTTTTGGAATAACAATAGGTGCAGCATGGACATCTGTAATAATTAAAAGGATGATCCGATAGTTAGTAAATAATTACTGATATATTATTTATACAAAGAGGAAAAGATTAAGATATACTTATTAATCCAAGAAGGTGAGCATTTTGAGAAAAAGACTAAAAGAATTACTAATATTAACCTTTGTATTACTACTATCAGTACCTACTTTAATATATTGTGATGATAACAATAAAGTAGATAGATACTCTAAATCATCAATACTTATAGATCAAACAACAAATAGAGTAATGTTTGAAAAGGATCCAGATGCAAAAAGACCACTTGCTAGTCTTAGTAAAATGATGACATTTTTAATAGCTCTAGAAGCAATAGAAAATAAAGAAGTAAGTAAAAATGATATCATAACAATAGATAAAGATATGGCAAAGGTAAAAGGATCTAGTTATCACTTAAAAGTAGGTGAAAAAGTACCTCTTTATGAACTTATGAAAGGGCTTATGATAGTATCAGGAAATGATGCTTCAATAGCAATAGCAAAGCATATTAGCAAAGATGAAAAAACATTTGTTGAAAGAATGAATGCTAAAGCTAAAGAGATAGGGATGATAAATACAAGTTTTGTAAACCCAAATGGTCTTCCAATATATGACCTTCAAAATCCTAAAGCTCTTCCAAAGGAAAATATATCGACAGCAAGAGATATAGCCAAGCTTGGAAAGTATATGTTTGATAACTATGAAAAAGAAGTAGTAGCAATAACTGATATGCAAACATATTCATATCCAGAAAGAGGTTTCCAAAAAAATAATACTAATGCGTTACTTGGTATTATCCCTGCTGTAGATGGAATAAAAACAGGCTACACTGGAAACGCTGGATATTGTTTAGCCTTTTCTATGGTAGTAGATAAAGATAAAGACAATGAAATAAGACACAGAATGATAGGTGTAGTACTTGGAGCTAATCATAAAGAAAAAAGAACTTCTGTATCATTATCTATACTAAGATATGGTAAAGAAAACTTTTCTACTAAAAGAGTTATGGAAAAGGATCAATTAATAGGTAAAAAATATATAAAAGGGTTAGAAGAATTAGAAGTAACATTAAAAAGTGAAGATGAACTCTATGCAACATTAAAAAACACTGAAAATTTAAAATCTCAAATTACATTAAAAGAATTAAAATATCCAGTTAAAAAAGGTGATACAATAGGTGTAATAAAATACTTCACAGAAACTGGACAGGTTATAGGTAGTGTGGATATAATAAGCGCTAATGATGTAGATAATATATCATTTATAACTAAAATAAAAATGATATTTACTGATTAAAGTCCAAGAAAAAAGTATATAATTTAGATAAAAAAGGATAAAAATAAAAGATATAAAAAATATTGTAATTTTAAAATCCTTATGATATACTATCTAAGGTGAAAATAACAATAAAATAATCACGCACGACAATGTGATCTTTGAAAGGTGCCTACGAAAGAGGTTTTTCAGAGAGATGACCATGTCGGAGGATAAAAACCAAGGAGGACTAAGATGTCAGTAATATCAATGAAACAATTACTAGAAGCTGGTGTACACTTCGGACACCAAACAAGAAGATGGAACCCTAAGATGGCTCAATATATATTCACAGAAAGAAACGGAATATATATAATAGACTTACAAAAAACAGTTAAGAAAGCTGAAGAAGCTTACAAAGCTATGAAAGAAATAGCTGAAACTGGAAAGCCAGTTTTATTCGTAGGAACTAAGAAGCAAGCTCAAGAAGCTATAAAAGAAGAAGCTGAAAGATGTGGAATGTTCTACGTTAACGAAAGATGGTTAGGTGGAATGTTAACAAACCACAAAACTATACAAACAAGAATAAACAAATTAAGAGAATTAGAAAGAATGGAAAACGAAGGTGTATTTGAAGTTCTTCCTAAGAAAGAAGTTATAAAATTAAGAGCTGAAAAAGAAAAGCTTGAAAAATACTTAAACGGTATGAAGGATATGCCTGAATTACCAGGAGCTATGTTCGTAGTAGACCCAAGAAAAGAAAACATAGCAATACAAGAAGCACACAGATTAGGTATACCAGTATTCGGTATAGTTGATACTAACTGTGACCCAGAAGAATTAGACTACGCTATACCAGGAAACGATGACGCTATAAGAGCTGTTAAGTTAATAACTGGTGCTATGGCTAACGCTATAATAGAAGCTAGACAAGGTGCTGAAGAAGAAGTAGAAGCTGAGCAAGAATAATAAAACAACTTAATGGTAAGGGTCTCCCTTACCATTAATAATATATACATATGGAGGGTACTCAAAATGGCTATAACTGCACAAATGGTTAAAGAATTAAGAGAATCTACAGG
>OHAG01001298.1_pt1 | contig 16573 bp, 8 predicted proteins | sample 1577081 | NCBI WGS metagenome assembly OHAG01 (sample SAMEA3541513, study PRJEB24748) | human gut metagenome | biome: human gut; feature: human-associated habitat; material: faeces | place: China | collected 2012
AATGAAGTTGACAAACTAGTTAAGCAGACTGTCCTTGACATGGGGTACAGTTCATACAATGCATAACAAAACGGCTTCCCATCGGAAGCCGTTTTGTTGTACCTTCGGTTTTGTCTGAAAGAGAATCTGAAAGATTTTCGGTCTGACTGTCTGATTTATCTGTCTTTTATAAAGACCGCCATACGCAGTATCAACCACCCAAAACCTTCCAATGGAAAGTTTTTCGGACCTGCCTATAGTTTGTTAAAGCACCAACCTATGAGCCCATAGGGCTCATACCGACCCGAATTCCGAAGGATTTTGCGGTCTTCGCACTTTGCTCAATTCAAGTGAATATATACGCCTTTGAGGTCCATCAGATCCAGTCCCAGCTGGGTGAATCCGGTATGGATGGCCGCTTCGGTCAATGCTACATTCTTTGTAGCATCTCCCTTGCGTACCAGGTCTCTGGCCTGTTCATTCAGCGGTTCTACCTGGAGGGATACGCCGTTGTAAACCAGTCGGAATTCACCGCTGCCATCTGAGGTGGAAAGCGTGGTTGTATACGTTCTTTCCTCATCTGGAATCTGGGTTGGTTCCGGCAGGCGCATTCCGGTTGGGGACAGGCGGAGCTTCTTACCGGAATTGGTCAGTTCTGCACTATAGGTGCCATACTGGTCCACGTCCTTATTATCCACACGGAAGACAGGCATGGAAATTTCCTTCTTATCCCGTGGGTGATAACCTCCATGTTCCCATACATCCGGTTTAACCAGCGGATTAAATGTGAGTGTCACTGTTCCCGATTGCTGGAAAATGTAATCATTGCCAAAGGCGGAAATGCCCTTCCCGGCCCGGATGGTTTCTCCATTCATGGTCATATCCACGCCAAACAGCTGATCCTTTTGAGAAATAACCGGCCCCAGTCCATACCGGAATGTCCCCTGATCGCCATTGACCAGCTGAGATTCCGGATTCCGGGTAACCTGCCAGGAGATGTGATCCAGATCACTGCCGTTGCCGCTGACTTCTGCATAGATAGTCTTCGGGGTAAGAATTTCCTTCTCGGTTGTCCCAGCATATACTTCATAATTGGATGTGTCCGTAAAGTGTGCATTCAGGTCATAGGATCCCACATGGTTCGTCCGCTGCTGACCATCTACAGTAACCAGGGCATCAGATGTGGTATGAAGTCCCATTTCTGTCAGAATATCAGCCACATTATCGCCATTGAGCACTGCAGTATCTGCATTGCGGATATGAGCCGCTCCGGCGAGGTCAGACGCCACTTCTGCCACCTGCCCATATTCCCGGGTATTTCCATCGGTATCAATAGTTAATCTGGCCTTATGGACCTGAATAGCCCCTGTGGCAGTCAAATCGTAGTTGGCATCTGCAGAAATGATATTTCCCTCTGCATCCACAATGGTGACATTGTCAAAGGCCACAGAGTCTGCATACGCTCCAGCGCTGGCTGTATCTCTGCTTCCACGATTAAACGTATAGTCACTGCCATCTTTAATGGATACGTCGTAAGTGATTGCGCTTCCGTCAGCCAGCCCCTGCACCTGTTGTTCATCCCAGGTCTTAAGCATACCATCGGTATCCCCATAAGTAAGACTTCCGGTTCCGGAAATCAAGGCTGCTCTCTTTACCAGTTCCAGCGTACCATCATCCTTACCCAGGATATATCCATTTTTCGCCGTGGCCTGTCCCAGGTCGACATTCATGTCATACACCGCATAATGGCCATCATTGTTTCCTCTTGCGGTAGCTGCCGAGCTGCCATCATCACGGGTGGCCGTGGCCTTAGCCCCATCGCTGGATACCGTGATGGAATCTGCATTATTCATATACTCGGTATATGCCTTTTCCTGGAAAGCCTGCTCATAATCTGTGACGTTGTAAAGCTTTCCATCCAGTCCGGTGAATTCTTCTCTGGACTGCAGGAAATTCTTCATAGCGTCCGCCGTCAGCTCATCCCCGTAGGACTTAAGTTCATGTCCCGTATACACGGTAATTGTCGGAGTATTCTGGAAAATAAACCGGTTAACCGTCGTATCATTATACGTATCAAGCATCTTGCCCCACGCATTGTCGATCGTACCATTAGCAGCAGACTTCGCTTTCCAGCGGGCATCGTTTCCGCTGTCCAGATTAGCTCCCATGGTATCCGATTCCGGAGAAGCACTGTATACCTGCCAGGTACCTTTCGTATCAATGGCCTTTGTTCCCTGGGTATGATTTACAAATGTCCCTCTGATTCCCTGCGCATCAATGACTACGGCACCATTTTCCCCACTGGCCGCTGTCAGGGTACCATCGGTTTCATCCCCGTTATAGTCCACCCCTTTTTCCAGGGTAATGGCCCCGGTTCCATCGGTTCCGGCAGAGGTCAGATTTATCTTTCCCCCCTGCTGCGTTGCCGTGGTATCTTTGTACCCGGAAGAAGTGATTCCATGGACCGTCAGATTTCCTGACGAGGTAATCGTCACATTATCCAGCTGGAAATTCGGGTTCGCATTTTCTGTGCGCGTCCGGATATCGCTCCTGGATGCTCCGGTATCCGTAGTTCCGGAATGAATTTCACCACCCACAGAGACGGTCTTTCCGGAGATATAAATCCCGTGATCCGCATCGATTACCCCATAGTGGTACTTCGTCACATCCGCTGTATCTGCGCCAATCTTCACTGCACCGGTACTTTCAATATTTACCGTATCCAGGGACTTGGATCCGCCTATATCCCCGCCAAGGTTCACATTGCCGGCGCCGGCCTGAATGTTCAGACTGGAAGCTTCCAGATTGGTTTCCTTTATAAAGCCAATCGTGGTATCGCCGCCAAATGCTGCATCATCCCACTTATCGGTAGTGCCAAAGCCTACGGTAAGGAACGGAGCACTGTTATCCGGCTGGTACCTGGTTACCGACTTATTATTCTCCTGATAGGTATCCCAGTTAGCATAGCCATATATGGTTTCTCCATAATTTTGTGTCTGCCAGTTGGAATTCACATTGCTGTAGAACTGTGTACCTTCCCCGCCATTGGCCTCGCCTTCCGGTCCGGTAACCCAGTACATACCATTCGGATGGGTCGGGTCATCCGGAAGTCCATACCAGGAATAAGGATTCTGCTTATCTGTGGCGGTAGTTCCGGTCTTATTCCGTACGCCGGACCCCATACCGCCAGCCCAGAGAATCTGCTGGCCGTTCGGTGTGGTCAGTGAATTTTCCAGAATGGTGGTAATGGTGGCCAGGTAGGAATCATTGACCGCTGAACCTCCTCCCGTATCGCCTTTAGCCAGTTCCGCTGATTCGAACCAGTTGCTGGCCAGAAGCCGGCGGATATTATCCACCAGATTGGTATAGGCGGAAGAACCATTTTTCATAGTTGTCGTGTCGTCTTTATTCAGTGCCCGTGTAGCTGCATCGTATGCCAGGCTCTTCAGCTGATCTGTGGTCAGCTGAACCACATTATTCCCCTGCTTATAGCCAAGATAGTTGACCCCGTTCTTTGTCGATCTGGCCAGGGTATAGGAAGTCCCCCCTATCGAGATAGTAGCTCCGGAAACCATATACTTCGCCAGGAAGGAATCCGGATCGGACACAGCCAGATACTGGAAATATTCCTGGGTGGTCATGCTGCCTTTGCTCACAATAACCGATGAATACCCATAGCCTGCATCAGTGCTCACAGACGTGGATGTGCCATCTGACGGCCAGCGCACATTCTGGGAATCCTGTTCCGTAAAGGTATAATGGGTTTCCTTATCTGTATAGTATTCCTTTTCCGTGCTGACGATGTAATTCCCATGGTCATCGGTGAGATAGATATAGTGTCCACTGGCATCCTTTGCATACACCGGATTTCCGGCACTATCGGTTGCATACACCGGATTTCCCGCAGCATCGGTTATCGGATTTCCGTTTTCATCGGTCTTGACTACGCGCTTTCTTTCGTAATTGATTCCCTGGTAATGGTAAGCAGGCATCATGCCGTTTGCCAGATATTCATCCACCTTGGCCTGGGTTAGTTCGTTCCATGTGGTGGTTCCATATACGTAGGACCCATAGCTGTTACCGGAGTTGATAATCCCGGTAATATTTACATTACCACCGCCGGAATCCAGTGTCAGGGTGCCTCCTTCGAGACCGATATCCACTTCACCATTCAGTGTAATGGCCCCGCCGTGCGTCCGGACCAGGCGGTCATCTCTCTTCCCGTCCGCGGTACCATTGGTATCCACATGTCCAAAATAAGTACCTGAGGTATGCCCGGAGGGATCTGGTGCCCCTCCCGCCTTAAATGTTCCCTTGCCATACCCTTTAGTCTTCGCCGCATCGCTCTGATATACCACATTGCCACCGCTGGCAGAAGTGAAAGATAAACCGTCATGTATCGTCTATGGGACTTCTGATACCACATTGCCACCGCTGGCAGAAGTGAAAGAGCCACCATTAGTATCTATATCGGCATTAATAATGACCACGCCAATCTGATTTCCATCGGTATCCGCATTAAGCACTACATTGAGTTTATCGGCTGTGGAGGAAATCTTACCATCAACGGTAATATTGCGCAGGGCATCCAGAGTCAGTGTAGCTTCTGTTCCTGCCGTTTTGGTGATATCATCCTTGACGATAATGTTCGCTGAGCCATTGGTAGCTGCTGCCTGAATGGTCACATTGGTCCCTGCATTCAGCATATCCTGTACCATGCCACGGTCAATCCAGGTTACCGCACTGTTTACCTCAGACAGGTTGGCACTGGTAGCAGCTGGATCATTATAGGCAATCGTTGCATTACCATTAGTAAAATCGGATGAACCGGCTGTCTTTTTATCGGACAGCGTGTAATTTTCCGTATTCATGGGATTATCTTTTGCAATGATCACATCCAGCGGATCCAGCAGCCATTCCCCGGCCTTTCCGTTCAGCCCTTTAGCATCGATATGGAGATCTGATTCCAGGTTCAGCACATCGCCTGAGGTTTCAATCTTTCCGCCGTTTACATTCCCTGCTGCCAGCAGATTAGTTCCCGTATGGACAATGGTCTTCTGTCCGATAACTTTGATATCCCCGCCGCTCTGTCCGGATTGCTGACCGGACGCATCCAGGGTACCGGACACTTCTACGGTGCCCGCTTTTCCGCCGTCCAGGACAATACGACCATTCTGATTGGTATGAAGGGTTCTGGCTTCTACCACCCCGGTATTATTGACTACGGTGTCCATGACACGGTCTGCACTGGCCGCCGTCATAATCACCGTGCCGCCATCGGCTGAAAGTGTCCCGCTGTTAAGAGCGGAGGCTCTGGCCATATTTCCATCTACAGTAAAAGTCAGCTTGCCATCTGCATCCGGAGAAAGGTTCAGACGGTCAGCGGCCAGAAGGCCCACCGTCCCGCCTTCACTGCTTACCGTTCCCTGATTTTCCACCGTAGATGCATGAAACAATGCCAGTCCGCCTTCTGCGCGGATTGTACCTTCATTGACAATCTTTCCGCTTCCCGGATTGCCCAGCGTAAAGTCGCCATTGCTGTTTCCGAAATTCTTCATCAGATTGTCGCTCACCTGTGCTGTGGAAGCTACCAGCCCACCCACATCAATGGATGCGTTTTTTCCAATAGTCACACCGGCCGGATTAACCAGCAGCACCTGACCGTTGGCGGTAAGCTGACCATTAATGGACGACTCACGACCTCCGGTAACACGGTTCAGCGCCAGCGATCCTTTCCCCGGCTGGACGAAATTCACGCTTTCGCCTTTATCAACGTCAAACTGTGTCCAGTCCATAGCCAGCCCGGAAGAATCCTGGCGAATAGTCATGTTATTTCCCTGCTGGGTAATGGAGCCATTTCCTGACTGAACAACACCGCCCTCCGGCATGGCCTCTACGGTATTGCCGGCAGATATGGCGGCCAGAATCATGACGGCCAATGTACCCTTTTTCCAATGTCTGTAGCTTTGCATTTTTTATCTCCTCGCTGGCCGGTCAATCCCCATGACCCGCCTATTATCGCTTTTCCTCTGTCAATTATGTATCTGTTATATTTGTGAAATTCCGACAGGAAGAATCCTCTCTTTTATGCGATTCGGTTAATTTTCTCAGAAATAGAATCCAGCGCGGATCTAGAAACGGCCATTAGTATGGCTGGTATCACTTTCAGGTTCTTCCAATCCCAGTTTCCACGCGTAATCCATGCGGAGGAACCAGTCCTGATGGCGCTGCCAGATAAGTCCAATGCCTGCACCCTGAAGGTACCGGTGGTTCTTTACTCCCGGGTTAATATCACTGTGGTGGTTGTACCAGATACCACCATGTTCGGCATATACCGCCAGCTGGAACTGCTGTTCATACGCCTTAAGCGGAATCAGCCAGCGCAGTTCAGCCCGGGTGACATATCCGCTGTCACCTGATGCTTCACTGGTGGGGTATGCTTTTACGCCATACGGCCCGCCAAGAGAAAAATGTTCAGAAGAATCCAGGTCCGTAAACGCATACTGCCCGTAAGCAGAAAGCAACAGATAAGTTCTTTCATTGATGTTCTGGTGCCGTTCAATACTTCCCCGGAGCTTGGAATAATCGCCTGCAGTCCGAGGATCTCCGGCCATCCATCGGGAATATATATTGTCCGAGTTGAAAGCCGCATTGGAGATATGCCCCAGTTTCCATTCCAGGCTCCAGTCAGTCATCCCCTCCGTATCCTGATCATCCCCGCGAAGAGACAGTACGGCTGCATTGCCATTCTTATCGCCGTATGTGGCATCGAACGCACGGTATTCATCCTTAATTTTGCTATGTTCAAAACGGATGCCTGTATACAGGTTGTGGAGACGGCTCCGACGGAGTGCATATTCCAGTCCAATGGATGCGGTGCGGGAGGTGCCCACTCCATCATAGATAGCCCATTCATCGCCCATGTCATAGCTGAATACGTTATACCCGGCCAGCAGGCTGAGCCCATCTTTTGACAGCGGTGTCCGGTAGTTTACACCCCAGTTGAACATATGCCGTCCGGAAGTGGAAATGCCTGCCATGAAATGGTCGCCGTACAGATTGGGATTCGTAAAATCATAATTAATCCCATATTCGTTATATCCCATAGCCCGGCTGCCGTAATTGTCTGCAGATACCAGACCATGCTTGGTTTCATAGGGATCCACGGTAAGTGCCACATGCACCGTTCCCGGATCTTTTCCCGGGGAGAGCGCTACCCTGGCATCGGCATCTGCCATATCGGAAACCAGCCATACCGCTCGTTCCAGGCGTTCCCGGGTCACATATTCCCCTTCCCGGATGGCCTGGGCCTGATGCTGGATTGCTGTATCCTTGATCTTTGTATTGTTAATGATTTCCGGTGTATCAAACCGGCCCACTTCTACCTAATAGGTTACAGTGCCATCGGTAATGTCCTGCGGTGGAATAATAGTCTTTGCCACAATATATCCATGGTTGCGGAAATAGGCAGTAAGGGTATCTGCCCCTTTTTGCAAATCAGCAAAGGACAGTTTCTTTCCCTGCCGAGAGGCCAGAAGTGCCGTCAGTGTTTCTTCCGGAAATACATCCTGTCCGGTTACACGGAATGAATTCACCTGCACCCGTTCACCTTCCGGGATTACTTCTTTTTCTTTCTCCGGCACTTCCGCTGTCATTTTATTCCCCGCTTCAGTCTGTCGGTTCATCCATTGTCTGTCCTGCCACTGGTTTTTTCTCATCACTGCATTCGCCTGATTACCACCATCGGCCAGAACCGCTGCATCTCCTGCTGAAATAGCAGGTGGTGCCGCATAGACAGACATCCCCGGTAATACCCCCAGCCCCATCATGGCCAGCATTATGAGACTCTGTGCATATTCCTTCCTCATTTTCCTCTGCTCACTCCCTGTATTGCCAGTATTTGTGCGCATTTCAAATTCTTGCAAATTTTACTCCATTATATCGTATAATTTTGATAATTTTCAATATTTTTATAAGTGTATATAATTACCCCCGGTATACCGCCGGAAGACATCCTGCACAATAAAAAAGACATCCTCTTTATAGCGAAAACGTCTTATGAAGATTCATCAGAAATGAGCTGACACTCAAGATTGGCAGAAATCCTTCCAGGGGTTCTGGGTCTGCAAGAATCTCATAGGGATTCTCGGGTCGGTGTAACCCCTCTGAAATTGCAAATAAGGAGAAAAATAGATTCAGACAAATCAGACGTCAGACCGAAAGCCAGTCAGGCTTCCTTTCAGCCTAAGCAGAAGAAATCAAAAACCGATTTTCCAACTTGGAAAATCGGTTTTTTCTTGTGTTTTATTTACCATAAGCTATTCGCAGCATTCTTCACCCGGGCCCCCGATAGGATTCTTGCAATCCATGAACCAGAAGCTCATCATCTGATTGTCTGCTTCGCTACACTCATGCCCTTTCAACCCAGTTTATTTCTGAACATCCAGGCGGCAAATGGCATGGTTACCAGGGTAATTACTACCATCGGCAGTAAATCCGGAGAGACCGCTGCCAGAGATGCGCCTTCAATATAGACACGCCGCACAGCATCGATGGCAAAACGCATGGGATTGATATACGTAAAATACTGCAGTACCTGCGGCATATTGCGCACCGGCGTTGCCAGCCCGGAGAGCAGGATAATGGGCACGAGCACTACAAAGTTATACACCATAACCTGCTGCATGTTTTTAGAATTGGCAGAAATAGCCAGCCCCAGTCCTACGCAGGACAGGAGGAAGATAAACATAACTATGAACAGGGTAATCAGGTTCCCTATTACATGGACATGAAACCAGAATACCGCAAAGACAAGGACAATACAGGACTGCATCAGCCCGATGACCAGAGGCGGCACCGCCTTGCCCGCCAGAATTTCTGTAGACGTAAGCGGCGTCACCATGAGCTGGTCAAACGTCCCCTGTTCCCTTTCTCTGGCTACAGAAAGCCCGGAGAGAAGCATAACCTGAATCAGACTGATCATAGGCAGAAGGGATGGCAGGAAGTTCCACCGGGTAATCTGGTTCGGATTATACCAGGTGATGGAATCTACCGTGAGCAGATGTTTTCCCAGGTGGATATCCTGATTATATGATGTGGCAATGGTAGCCACATAGTTATAAGCCAGGCTGGAAATGACCGTATTCCGCCCGTCAGTAATCACCTGGATGGGCGAAGTCTGCCCCTGCACCAGTTTATCGGCAAAATCAGCAGGAATTACCACCACGCCTGACACTTCGCCATTATCTATAAACTGTGCAATCTGGCCCGTATTCCCCAGTGTAGCCACTCTCTGAAAAATTCCGCTGCCTTCCAGATGAGCTGCAAAATCTTCCGAATACTGGCTGTGACTCATATCCAGCAGGGCATAATCCACCCGGTCCAGATTAAATGACGCCACATACCCGAAAAGCAGGGTTTGTATAATGGCCGGAACTACAAGAATAACCCGGCTCTTCGGGTCATTCACCGTAGCCAGGAATTCCTTGCGTATGATAAACAGAATCCGGCGGAGATAAAAAAGAATGTTGTCCATTATTCAAGCCTCTTTTTCGTAACCACAACGGATAATCCGAAGAAAAACAGACCATAAACGATGAGGATTGTACAGTTTTTAACAATCATCACCCAGTTATTCCCCACCAGGAACAAGGTCTTAAGCAGTTCCATATAATAGGTAGCCGGCATGATATGCCCCACCGCATCGATGGCCGCCGGTGTACTCTTCAAATCGAAAATGAAACCACTCAACATAACCGTAGGGAGCAGAGATACCAGCAAAGCGATCTGACAGGCAACAAACTGATCTTTCAGCAGCGACGAAATAGTAAGTCCCAACCCCAGTGTAGTGAGAAGATAAATCACAGAAGCCAGGATAATCACCAGGATGGATCCCCGGATGGGCACATGAAACAGATAGCGCGCCGCAATCATACACAGGGTAAAACCGCCCATAGATACAAAGAAATAAGGAATCCACTTGGACAGGACAATTTCCAGTGGCTTTACCGGGGTGACAAACAGAGATTCCAGAGTTCCCCGCTCCCATTCTCTGGCCATGACCATAGTGGTAAGGAATACGCCCACCATGGTCATAATCAGTACGATCAGTCCCGGCACAAAGAACCAGGTACTGGTATTGGCGTCATTGTACCACTGGCGGTTAACCACGCTGATCATGCCCAGCCGTGTCCCGTAACTTGTCATATATTCCCGCATATGGGCCTGTTGCCATGACGCCAGACCGGATTCCATGTATCCCTGAGCAGTCTTAGCCGTGGTCGGGTCAACACCCCATAGGATAATCTGCACATGGCCGCCTCCCTTGCGGAGCGATTCCGTAACGTCGGGAGGTACCACCACCAGGGCATCCACCTTCCGATCATCCATCAGGGAAACCCCTTCCTGATAGGTGGTCACATAGGTGGGATTAAAGTAAGAAGAACCGTCCATAAAGGAAAACATGTCCTGCACCGTCGGCGACGGATCCTGCATGACTACCACCACCGGCACATTCTTTACATCCAGAGACATTCCGTATCCCACCAGAAGAATCATCATAAGAGGAATGATAATACCGATGATGAAACTGCTCTGATCCCGCACAATCTGTTTATATTCCTTTTTAATCAATGCGGTAAGTCTTCGCAGAAAATCACCCATTTTCCTTCGCCTCCTTCTTCCGGTTGTTTTCCACAATGGCAATGAAGGCCTCATTCATGGTCAGATTGTCACCGCCCTGCTTCCGCACTTCATCCGGAGTCCCCAGGGCAATGGTCTTCCCCTGATCCTGAATCATCATGCGGTCACAGTACTCCGCCTCATCCATGAAATGGGTGGTAATGATGATAGTCGTTCCCTTCGCCGCCAGTGCAGTAATCTGCCTCCAGAAGGTGCGCCTTGCCAGCGGATCGATACCACTGGTAGGTTCATCCAGAAACAGAATCTTCGGTTCATGCAGAAGCCCGGCTGCCATAGCCAGTCTCTGCTTGTACCCGCCAGGAAGCTGTCCTGCCACATCTTCTTCCCTGCCTTCCAGGTTGAACATGCGGAGCACCGTCTTCATCCGTTCAAAGATTCTCTTTTTGCTCATTCCGTAGGCCCCACCGAAGAATTTCAGATTTTCCTTCACTGACAGAGTTCCGTAGAGAGAAAACTTCTGCGCCACATATCCGATGTTGGCCCGGGCCTGCGCTCTGGCAGTACGGAGATTCACCCCGGCTACGGAAAGTTCCCCACCGGAAGCTGGAAGCAGGCCACAGAGCATCTTAAACGTAGTGGACTTTCCGGCACCATTCGGCCCCAGAAGCCCGAAAATTTCTCCTTTGTGCACATCAAATGATGTATGGTCTACTGCCACAAAATCCCCGAATGTGCGAAGAAGATCACGAACATGAATATCTACATGACTGGAAATATGGCGCTTTGCCGTATACTCCAGTTCGAACCCCTCCATGAGGCGCTCCCTCTTTTCCGCTTCCCGCAGGATCATCATAAAGCTGTCTTCCAGGCGGCAGGGAATAGCCTCGACTTTACAGGATGGATACAGAGAAAGGGCCTTGATATCTGCCAGTGTTTCGCCTTTTTTTATAACAAAACGGACGCCGCCCCTTTCCGGAACGGCATCTTCAATATGCTCTTCTTCATCCAGAAGGGCGGACTGGACTACCCTGGCCGGAATACCTTCCGGAACAGGCATCCAGTAGGAAAGTCCCTGTGACCGGTTCCGTATCTCTTCCGGTGTCCCATGCGCCAGAATGCACCCCTTATTCAGGATATATACATCATCGCAAAGTTCCGCTTCTTCCATATAGGCTGTGGAAACAAGAACGGAAATATGTTCTTCCTTCACCAGACTTTTGATGATTTCCCAAAGTTCCCGGCGCGACATAGGATCTACCCCTACTGTCGGTTCATCAAGAAGCAGCAGTTCCGGACTGCGCACCAGCGTGCAGGCCAGCCCCAGCTTCTGTTTCATCCCGCCTGACAGTTTACCGGCCAGACGCTCAGTAAACGGCGCCAGTCCAGTCATGACAAACAGCTTCTTAAAACGTTCAGCCCGTTTTTCCTCCGGAATTCCATGCAAATCCGCATAGAGATTCATATTTTCCATGCAGGTCAGATCTTCATACAGGCCGAATTTCTGTGGCATATATCCAAGACGATCCTGTATTTCTTCCGCCTTTTGCGTAATGTCTTCCCCCAGGACTTTAAGCTGTCCTTCACTTGGAAACATGAGCCCGCACAGCATGCGGATAAAGGTGGTTTTCCCGGCACTATCCGGACCGATGAGTGCGGTGATTTTCCCTTTTTCTACCGTAAGGGACACATTCTTCAGAGCCGTTTCCGGATGGCCGGACGCCGTATGGCGGAACACTTTGGAGACATTTACCGCTTCCACAACATGTGTCATCGTTTTCCGACCTTTCTATCCCTTAAAACTTAACCGTGGCCGGCATGCCCATACGGAGCCGGTTATCCGGGTCCTGAACATAAATACGCACTTCATATACCAGGGCAGTACGCAGTTCTTCCGTCTGTACAGTCTTCGGTGTAAATTCTGCCGTATTGGAAATATAACCTACCCGCCCTTCAATCGGATGGTTTGGATCGCTGTCAGTATATACCTTAGCCTTCATGCCTTCATGAATGTCTCCCAGACGGTCTTCTGCCACATAGGCACGTACCCACTTAGGCGTAGTAATGCCAATCATATATACAGGAACACTGGGAGAAGCCATATCACCTGGTTCCAGCAGACGGGAACGGACAACTCCGTCTTCCGGTGCCACAAGCGTAGCCTGACTCAGGTTATATTCATAAGTCTTCAGCTGTGCCTTCAGTTCTGCCAGCTGGGCTTCTGCTGCCGACACATCTTCCTTACGGGAGCCGTTGACAGCCTTATCCAATACAGCCTGTGCATTGTTCAGATTAGCTGCTGCACTCTTCCACTGTGCTTCTGCATTATCCGCCGTCTGCTTACTGATAGCTCCGGTGCTTCTCAGCTTGAGCATACGATCATAGTATACCCGCGCGTTATTTGCAGTGGCACTGAGCGCGTTAACCTGCGCCTGTGCTGCAGCAATATCTTCGCTGCGGCTGCCGTTATGCAGCTTTTCCACAGTGGCTTCCTGTGCCGCAATGGCTGCTTTCTGTCGTTCAATGGTCAGTTCCAGAGGCCGGGTGTTCAACTTAGCCAGTACTTCCCCCTTTTTGACCATATCCCCTTCGTTCTTAGTCATTTCGTCAATACGTTCACTGCTGTTGAATGCCAGGGATACCTGACGAATGTCAACATTGCCATAGAGAATCAACGGTTTCTTTATGCTGGCATAATGTTCATACACACCCCATCCAATACCGCAGACAAGGCACAGAATAGCCGCTCCTGTCAGTATCTTCTTATGTTCAGAAAACCAAGTCATAGAAACCTCCCCGGAAACAGGCACGAACAGCCGGATACTGCCTGCAGAAAAAGGGCATCGCATTCGATTACCCTTCTCAGCCTCCGGCCTTGCAGCATTTAAACCGCCTGCCGGAGCACGTCCTTTCCTGTTATGCACTAAAACATTTAATACTATGAATATCACTTGTATTAATTGTAATGTGTAAGGCTGGATAAAGCAAGATAATATAGATGAGCCTGCAGCTCAAGGTCGGTGCAACGAGCAAAGCTCGAGAAGTCAGAAATCAGACCGGGAACCATGCCGGTTCCCTTTCAGACGTCAGAAAAACATACTCTGAATCTTCACATTCTTTCCTACGAAAAGACAGGTACGAGAGCAGAGATTTGAGATTAGAGAAAAATCTGCAAACATACTACGGAAGAACCATCAGACCGGGAACTTGAAAAATTCCCTTTCAGACAACAGAATAAACATACTCTGAATCTTCACATTCTTTCCTATTTCCTAACATATAAATATGAGCTGATGCTCATAGTCGGTGCGAGCTTGCGGCTCGCAAGTCGGTATGAGCCATAGGCTCATAGGTCGGTGGCTTACTGTCAAAGGGCCAGGTCGGTGTGCTCCTTAGGGAGCACAGGGGGTGGATACTGCGTATAGCATTTGATGAGCCCGCGGCTCAAGGTCGGTGCGAGTCCTGGACTCCCAGGTCGGTGTGAAGCTTGGGCAAGCTTCACAGGTCGGTGCCTTAACAAACTATAGGCAGGTCCGCAAAAACTTTCTCTGAAAGTTTTCGAGTGGTGGATTCTGCAAATAGCCTCTTTGTATAAGACAGATAGCAGACAATCAGACTTCGAGCGGAGCACATCAGCATGCTTTCCCTTATCCCAACAAAGAGGGATCAACTATCCCCCATCCGCTGCGCAGATGGATTCGAGACAATGGATTGTCTCGAATGCCTGCAAATCCTAGATATCTTAATATATGGCAGGCGGGTCTGCTTTAAAGCTTGAAACAGGATATAGCATATTATATTAAACATAGTCCACCAGAAAGGAGCTTCGATTTACAAATTTTCCTTCTCTTAGTTTTCGTATCCTTATCTTTTTATCTGATAATTGCCTCCAGAAGTTTAGCGCATCATTAGCTGCTGTTTTTTCTCGTCACTCGCTTACTCAATTCTCTAATCTGTCTTTTCTTATCCACCTGCAGATTAGCTTTATAAATCTGCCCCTCAATTCTCAGGCCTCAAACCTGTTTTTTCTCCCATCACATCCTTTCCACTGCGGGAATAGGAGCTCTTTCTATGATGGATACCAGACCGAATGTTCCTACGCAGGCAATCCATTCGGCGTAAATTACATGTGGCAGAATATGGGAGGCCGGAATGGTCATCCATACTACGAGTACCAGAATGGATACCAGCAGTGTCCACAGGGCTGCATTCTGGGAGCAGTGCTGCGGTGCATACATGGTCATGAGTACGATGACTGCGAAAGCGGTCATCAGGGACAGACCGGCCATGAGTGTCGTAATAATACCACTGATGGTGAGGGCAAATCCCAGAGTGAGAAGCCCGAGAAGAAGAACCGCCAGACGGGTCACGCGGAGCTGCTTCTGTTCAGACATGGACGGATCAATGTAGCCTCGATGGATATCATGAGCATACAGAGTGGCGGCTGACAGCAACAGGTTGCAGGCTGTACTTACATCGGCCGCCCAGAGGGACGCCAGAGTGATGCCGGCAAGCCATGGATTCAGTGTCATGATAAGTCTTGGCAGTGCGGTAGCTGGTGCAATGTTCGGATATACTTCCGCAGCAATGACCCCGAGCAGGGCGCTGGCAAATCCTACCGGAAGCATGAGCACACCGCCCCAGAGGAACCCCTTCTGTGCTGTGCGCACATCCTTAGCTCCCAGGGAAATCTGAATAATTGCCTGCAGTGACAGGTTTACCGTAATCAGTACCACAATCCAGGTAATAATGGTCATCGGACCTACGCCTGAAATGAAATCCAGTGCCTGCGGTTCCGGAATCTTAAGCTGTACCGCCGGCATGCCGCCTACCATGGAAATGATAGCATAAGCTGCGGCAGCAATACCCATATACTGAAGTGTTACGTTGAGCAAATTGGACTGGCTGGCAGACCACATACCGCCGATGAGGGTAATTCCGATGAACACCACTGCACTGGTAAGCATGCCGGTAAGTGGAGTGAACACATCAGGAAGTAAAGCAGAAAGGATAGCTCCTCCGGCTACGAACTGCAGACTCATGATAACCAGCTGCACCAGAATCTGGCAGGCAATGCCAATAGCCATAGTCTTTCTTCCATAATATTTTTCCAGCAATTCAGAAACCGTGGTGATATTCATCCGGCGATACTTCTTTGCCAGAGTGAGCCCCATGATGATGGCTCCAATGCCCCATGCAGCAGTATACCAGCCGGCAGACAGGCCATGCGTATACGCCTGTTCTGCCACCCCGATGGTGGACGCTCCCCCAACGGCAAGCCCGATAATGGACGCCATAATGAGTGGTGTGGTCATCTTGCGGCCGGCCAGTACATAATTTTCCGAAGAGCCGGCAGAGCGCATCTTCACATAGCCGCTAATTAAGAAAAGGACGCCTATGTACGCGCAGATAATCAGAATTTGAATGATAGAGTGATTCATAACAGGCCTCCTTGCCTCAACCCAACATTTCCAATAAAAAATCCGCCCCTCTGCTGGGACGAATTCTCGCGGTACCACCCACATTACCTGATGAGTACAAAAAAAGAGTGGAACCCGGGGCGAAGTGTCTTCGCGGTACCACCCATGTATACATCAGATCTCTCAACGGTTCATTAACGGAAACCACACCGGCAGAACCTACCTGATTCACGTTCAGCTCTGCAGTTCAGGAAAGAACTTCACATTGGATTACCTTGCTGCCTCGCACCACCGTCAGCTCTCTGGAAAGGACACACCATGCTACTTTTTCCATCAACACTTTTACGCTTAGAAATGTTTGAAAATGTATTGGTTGTATTATACACGGAACCGTCAGGAAAAATCAAGGCCTGAATGAAAAAAGGTTTGAGATTTAAGTAACGAGCTCTGAGGGAAAATAATGAAAATTTTTTGCAAAAGGTGAACTGTACCCCATGTCAAGGACAGTCTGCTTAACTAGTTTGTCAACTTCATTG
>OHAG01001300.1_pt1 | contig 16567 bp, 13 predicted proteins | sample 1577081 | NCBI WGS metagenome assembly OHAG01 (sample SAMEA3541513, study PRJEB24748) | human gut metagenome | biome: human gut; feature: human-associated habitat; material: faeces | place: China | collected 2012
AAAGTACAAAACGGAATGCCAAATTTATTAGCCTCAGAGCATACCTGTCTTACAAGATATTTATTTGGGCAAATATAAAGACACGGTCCCTCCTTTGAGTTAAGAAAAGATTGAAGAATTAATAAACCTACTAATGTTTTTCCCTCGCCAGTATGCAATTTAATAACTAAATCTTTGTCTCTCCGCCGTTTCGTATACCATTCAGAAAGAATAGCTTCTTGTGCAGGGCGAAGCGGACCTGCAACACTTTTTCGATCTAAAGTCCCATATAATTCAATGGGATTAGTTTTCGGTGCTATTGTTCTGTTCACCAATTTCTTTTTAAAATCAATTGCCATTAAAATCCCTCCTTATAACCAAACTATTTGTTCCAAATATATATTTTACTTATAACACTGAGACACTTATGATATTTTAACCTTAATCATATTTATATATTCTTTTTAGTATTTATTATCCATCTCTATATTTCTTTTCAGCTTATTATAGATCAATAATTATTTCAACCTACGGCCAAACAAATAAACGCTCCCTTTCTTTATTCATGAGTATTTTGTAACTCCTCGAACATAGCATGAGCCAAAGCACCCATGATTGCACGGTATTTTCCCGCATCCTCAAACAATTTTGTGTATGTTTCTGTACTTTCTATGTACGCTTCTTGTGCAGCATCATCAAAAAGTTGTGGGAAAATATTCTTTTCAAAAATCTGCCGTCCATCTGTCTTTGCTGCTTTCACCAACCTCTTGTTATTTTTTAATTTCTGGTGAAGTGTCGTAATTACAACTTTATCCCCTTCAGTAAAATTTCCCATATACTGTTCGTTTATCTTTTCAATAACTTTTTCTAGTGGACTAAGTGTTTCTACCATTTTTACAGGTTTCTTTAATTTAGCAGGTTCATAACTGCCCTTTTCTTCTTTCGTAAGCTCAATAGAACCTTCAAATGTTTTTTCAAGGTTATAATACTCAAGCTTTACTCTATCTGCAAGTTCAAAAGGAACTTGGGGGTCTGCTGGAATAACTTTAGCCAGATAAGAGCAGAAAACAAATTCTTCGTGTAAAGGCTTATCAAACATACGAGCAATTTGAGTAATATAGCTATACCATTTAACAAATGTTCTGCAAAGTTTACGGAACTGGTATCTCTGTTCCTGGTTCAGTGCGTTGTACTTCTGCTGAATCGGTAACAATGCATTTGTTACTGCAGCCTGAATTTTATTCGCCTTACGTTTATCTTCATCGAAATAGATTTTATTTACTTTTTCAATGTCAACATCATCATATATTTTAAAAGCCCGTAGCATCTTTTGTGTCTTGTAAATCAAATCTGTATTGATTTCTTGAGCCAATGAAGTTTCCTGATAAAACGGTTGAAATGCTTTCAAAATATCTTCTTTTGTATTCACAAAATCAATGATGAACGTATCCTGTTTATCTGGATGTGTACGGTTCAATCTGCTCAGTGTCTGAACCGCTTTTACACCGCGTAATTTCTTATCAACAATCATTGTATGAAGTAATGGTTCATCAAATCCAGTCTGATATTTCTCAGCTACAATCAGAATATTTCCCTCATCATGGAATACCTGTTTTGTCTGTGATTCATTCACGCCATTCAGCTTGCTTTCTGTCCATTCAATCTCTTTCTGGTCACCCGGGTCTTTGATAGAACCAGAGAACGCAGCCAAAATTTCCACATCATGATAACTATTTGATTCCAAATAGTTCTTAATCTCATGATAGTAACGAACCGCAGCAAGTCTCGATGCTGTTACAACCATCATCTTTCCTTTCCCTTTAATTTTCTGCTTCGTTATATTACGGAATGTTTCAACAATAATCGCTGATTTCTGCTGAATGTTATACGGATGCAGTTCTTCGTATCTCTTGATTGTCTTCAGTGCTTTTGACTGCGGAACATCTGGATTATCCTTTGTGTTCTTCGCAATCTGATAGCAAGTTTTATATGTTGTATAGTTTTGAAGAACATCCAGAATAAATCCTTCTTCGATTGCCTGACGCATCGAATATACATGGAATGGATGATAAGAACCATCATTCCATTCTGTACCGAACATCTCTAATGTCGCACCCTTTGGTGTTGCTGTAAACGCAAAGAATGAAAGATTCTCATGTTTTCCATGAGCAATCATTTCACGTACCAGACGGTCATTGTCATCTAACAATTCATTCTCAACTTTTCCTTCCAATTCCGCATACTCTTTCAGAGCATCTGACACATCCGCAAGTGCAGCCTTCAATTTCATTGCCGAAGAACCAGTCTGTGAAGAATGTGCTTCATCCACGATAATCGCAAACCGCTTATCTGTTGTATCATCTACTTCTTCATAAATGACCGGGAATTTCTGCAATGTTGTTACAATGATTCTTTTTCCAGCATTCAAAGCATCCTTTAAATCCTTAGAAGATTTCTTTTCATCGATTGCACATACACTACCAAGTGTATGGTCAAATCCAGTGATTGTTTCTTGTAACTGTGCATCCAGATTGCGTCTGTCAGTTACGATAACAACCGATGTAAATATAGGTTCATTATCATCATTATGCAAGGATGCCAAACGATACGCTGTCCATGCAATAGAATTTGACTTTCCTGAACCTGCTGAGTGCTGAATCAGATAATTATTTCCTGAACCATTCTCACGCACATCAGCAATCAGCTTACGTACTACATCCAGCTGATGAAATCTAGGGAAAATCAGACGCTTCTTTGTGACATTCTTTCCATCTTTCTTTTCGGTCTTCACCTCAAAGCTGATGAACTTCTGGATAATATCCAGCAAACTATCTTTCTGTAATACGTTTTCCCAGATATAAGATGTCACATAATTATCATCTTCTGCCTGCGGATTACCTGCACCACCGTCATTTCCGGCACCATTGGATCCCTGATTGAATGGCAAGAAATATGTATCTGTACCTTTTAACTCAGTAGTCATCCATGCTTCGTAAAGGTCTACTGCAAAATACGCCAGAATACGATGATTCAGCCAAAATGCAGGTTCCCTCTGGTCACGGTCATACTGCCACTGCAATTTTGCATTGTCCACTGTCTGACCTGTCAGCTGATTTTTTAATTCAATCGCAACCACTGGAATACCATTAATTGCAAGCATCATATCAACTGAATTGTTGTTCTGCTCTGAATAATGCCACTGTCTGATACACTGACACACATTCTGCTCATATCTTTTTACAGCAACATCATTCAGAGTGGATTCAGGCTTGAAATAGCAAACCTTAAAATCCATTCCACGATGTTTAAATCCATGTCGCATGACAGACAGCAAGCCATCCATCTGTACGGCGTCTTCAAAACATTTATAAAACTTCTTGTATGGGTCAGAGTTGCACTGCTTTTCAAAACGCTGCCACATAATCGGCTGGGGTGCTTTCACAAACCCAACCAATGTATGAATATCCAACGCCATACCAGAAGATGAGGTATATCCGGCATCTGTTGCCTTTTCATATCCACCAGCAGGTGAGATAAGAAAGGCTTCGATATTGGATTCAAACTGTTTTTCATTTTCAGCCATAGGTTATACCACCCTTCTTTTTCCTGTTACCACTTCATAAACCAGTGATTTCTTGTATGCTTCAAGGTCATTGATGAGAGATTCTTTTTCTGTAATGAGGGAATTGTATTTTGGAAGAATATTCTTCAAATATGTTGCAATCTCTTTCTGTTCATCCATGCTTGGTTTTACCGTTTTTACATTAAGAATATTTCCAACAGAAAGTCCCGGTTGAGCGGCAGCATTAGATGCATATTGATTCAAATTCATTCCTATCAATAAATAAAATAAATAATCAATATCAGAAAATTTAGTTTCTGTCGTAACTATAGCATGCTCTGTGCACCAATACTGACCATCTACATCATGGACATTACCACATAAAGCACCTTGACGTCCCACCAAAAGGTGCCTACCTTCCGTATTATATGATGAATAATATCCTCTTAATCCATTACCACCATATACTGAATACTTTCCTGAATCTGCAATTTGTTCTGAAATCAAATTTTTACCTGCTTGCATAGTACACATATATTTTAATGACAAAACATCCCATGTTTTAGGAATTACCCCAATCCACTCAACACCTGAGTCCCTCATATCAACATTCTTATCAAGACCTTTTGTCACAGCTTCAAAAATAATAGACTGTTTCAGTTCCTTATATTCATCAATACTTGCCTTTGCTTCTGCAATGATTTCATCAATTTGGGAACAAGTCTTATCCAAATAATCGGCAATGACCTGCTGTTCGGATAGTGTTGGTGCTACAATCATTATCTTCTTGAAATCCTGATATTTAAGCGTTTTTCGTATGCCACTTCCTAATCCATGAAAAACTTGTTGATAATCATAAGATTTTAACAAATAAAGCACAAATCTAGGATTTATTTTATTTTCATCAGGCTGTATAGCTAAATATGCAGATGTAATAACTCCGCTTTCATTTACAATAGCTACTCTTTGTGATACGAAATCATAATTCAAATTCAATCCATTAATCATAATGGTATTTTTTCTAACGATTGTATATGAGCTTAAAGTCTCTTTTAAATTATTATCCACATCACCAACTTGCTTTTTGTCAACAATTTCACCATACTTAAACGAAAAAGCATTTGTAAATTTCAAGTCCGTGTTTTTTTCTTTCGCCTCACTAAACACTCCATTAGCTGGAAAAATCGTCCACGAACTTGGAATATCTCCAATCCATTCAATACCACTATCTTTCATTTCTGTTTCAGGCCTAATTACAGTCTTCATAATTATTTACCTCCGAACAAATTATGCAATTTTGCCATCAAACTCTTTTCATAATATTCAATACGTGCTGCAATCACATCTGATGGTTCAATTTGTTGGTATTCATAGAATGTTCTGGTGAATGGTATTTCATATCCCACTTTTGTTTTGGCCTTATCAATCCAAGCTTGTGGATTATATGGAATAACCTCACGTTCAAAGTAGGCATCAATATCTTCTGCTAATGGCACATTCTCCGTATCACGTTTCGACTTATCAACTACTGGTTTCTTTTTCTTCATGACAATATTGCCATCTTCATCCAACTGTGGTGTTTCTACTACAATTTTGTTATAGCCAAGGTCAATGGCATCCATGACCTTACTCTTTACAATGATTGCATTATCATTTTCATCTACTCCATTATATGTCTCATCTACATAAGCACCATACGCTTTAATAATCAAATCACGACAAGCCTTTGTAATATCTACATTCTTTGAACCAATATTCTTACGTCTAGATGAACAACAAGCAGATGCATCAATCAGCTGTACTTTACCCTGATGTGTTACAGGCTTATTCTTCATTACAATCCAGATATATGTTGCAATACCAGTATTATAAAAAGCATTGTTCGGTAACTGCACAATCGCATCCAGCCAATCATTTTCGATTAAATATCTACGAATTTCAGAAGGACCGCTCCCTGCATCACCATTGAATAAAGAGGAACCGTTCTGGATAATTGCCATCTGTCCATCATCTTTTAACTTTGCAAGACCGTTCAGCATGAACAGAAGCTGTCCATCACCCTTTGCTGGCAGTCCCGGTGCAAATCTTCCGGCAGTACCTTTCTTAAATTCCGCTGTGACCTCTTTTTCCTCACGTTTCCACGGAATACCGAACGGCGGATTGCTGATAATATAATCAAACTTATATCCGCTGAACTTGTCATCAGACAAAGTATCACCAAACTGCATATTGTTAGGGTCACCGCCACGGATAAGCATATCAGCCTTTGCAATACCGAATGTAAATGGATTGAACTCCTGACCGAATACAGTAACGTCTGCATCCGCATCCATCTGTTTCAATCTTTCTTCCATACAGGTAAGCATCTGAGATGTTCCCATGGTCATATCATAAACCGTTTTTGAGATTCCATCACCTGTAAATGCTGATTCATCTCCAGCCACAAGAAGGTCACTCATAAGATAAATGATGTCACGACTTGTAAAATGTGCTCCGGCTTCTTCATTGTATGATTCAGAAAATCTACGAACAAGATTTTCAAATATATATCCCATATCAACAGCACTGATTTTCTCAGGTGAAAAATCGCCCTTATCTGTACAGAAATCAGAGATTACTTGATACAGAAGACCAGCTTCTTCCATGTGCTTAATCTGAGAATCAAAATCCATACGTGCAAGAATATCCTGTACATTATCAGAAAATCCATTTAGATATGCCTTAAAATTATCTACGATATTTTCAGGATCAGCAATCAATGTCTTGAACGTAAATGGACTCGTATTGTAAAATTGATAGCCTGATGCCTTACGCAAGAAACCATCTTTTACAGCCAACTTTTCTACTTTCTTGTATGTATCAAGAACTGCCTGATGTGTTAGCAGTAAACAATCATGGAAACGCTTGATTACTGTCATAGGTAGAATAACCAAACCGTATTCATGCGGTTTGTATGCTCCTACAAGGTCATCTGCAACAGACCATATGAGAGCTGCTGTATCATTGGAATTTTTTCCAACATTTGTGATTAAATCATTACTGTTCATCTTATTTATCTCCTAGTATAGTATTTTGGTAATTTTATGAAAATTTTATCATAAAATATTAGAAAAGCCCATACTTTTTCAAGTATGAGCTTCCAATATTTTCATTGAACCATTTTTCATCTTTTTATAAATTTTGCATTTATTGTATTTTTCAGTCTCATCAGATATATTGAAAATCTGTTTAAATTATATATGTTAAACATAATCCTGTATCTGTATATGAAATATCTGTTTTTCTATTATATGTATCCGTATCAGACTATAATTATATTTATTTTTGTTACACACCAGGAAGTTATTCAAATATCATATTCTTCTTCACAATTAATACAAAGTGTTCCTGAGCCACCTCGCATTTGTTCAGGATACTTACACCCACATGCTGCACACACAAATCCATTTTCGTTTGTAACCATACAACTATCACATAACGGATTTCCTTCATTGTCTCTTTGATTTACTTCCCATTCATATCCTATTTTTTTTCCACATTCAGAACAATAATATATATCAAATTCAGAATCCTCATCCTCATATCCATCCTCTTTAATAAATGTTTCATGAATCTTTGCATCCTGATAATCAAAATCCTCATTCCAATTAATTGTTGTATCCACTTTTCTTGTAACTGATACATCAACTCTACCACTACACTCATGCATTCTTCCTGGAGAAGTAATTATATCTTCTGTATTATTATCTATTCCCCAGCAATCATATGACACACCAAACATTTTTATAAAATATGAGATAATATATGTCGCTATTCCAGAATCTACATCTATTCTTTCATAACCATTATATTCAACTTCATCCAATTTCCATTCTTCTACTCCCTCAGAACCAATATGTGAAATATCCCCGTGGAGAAAACTTATTCCTGAATAAGCAATTTCACTCCAAATTGAATCAAATACTTCCATATGTACTTCTTCTACAAAAGACTCATCTGTAGCATTCAAAATCATTGATGTTGCATCTGGAGCTTCAATATTAAATTCCCTAGCAATTGCTTGATATAAATCATATCCAATCATAGGAATTAATTTTAAACTTTCACCACTATTTTTTATATTTTTAGTTTTATGTGAAAATTCTTTAATCAATTCTTTTCTAAAAAGGATTGAACCATCATCTAATTTTTCCCACCAATCTTCTTTTACATCATCTGTAACAAAAATAACATTTTTATTATTCAATACAGCATATTCATATGTCTCAGCCCAAACAAGTAAATCCCCATATTTACTAATGCCATCTTTTTTGGCATCTTTGTATCCTGGAGGCATTTTCTTCTTATATCGATACTGACCTTCCTGACACTGTTTATATATAAACGCTGCTGAAGGAGCTGGCATTTTTGAAAATTTATTTACCAAATCAAACACTTTGTCTATTTCCCAATTATTTAAAAAATCTAGATTTTGATGTTCTATGAAATATAAATCAAATTTATCTTCAATTTCTGTAATTTTTCCTATTAATTCATTAAAGAGCTTATCTATATCTGGATAACCATCTTTAGATAATTCTCTACATTGCCCCTTTATTTTATTTTCTATAGTCGAAATAAGTTGACGACATAGTTCAGCCGAATTCTCTATAGATTTTACCTTTTTTGCATACTCATCTTTTCTGTGCTTTTCATATTCCCACTGCACATTAAATGGAATACAAATATAATCTTTTATACTGTTCAAACATTCTAAGACAAATTCCGCATAATCTGGGGATGAACGATATATCTTCAAAAGTATGTTTGCATCTAATACAACAATATAATTTTTATTTTGAAGAAGTTCTTTTATTGCAATCATTGGATTACTCTGTCTTTCCTTATCATTATCCATAATAATCTGTTCTCTTTCCAAACCTCTTTTTATTTTTTTATCCATGTATAACCTCTTTTTATAATACTTCTCATTCATTATAAGTTCCATTTAATTTTTCACAATATAACATATTTTTTCCTCCCAAATACTTTTCTCATTTGTTTTCTTATTGGTGATTTTTCACGTTCTTTTTTATATATTTAAGAAAAATTGTAACATATTTTTCCAATTTCACCATAAAAAACACGCAATCCCAGATAATATTTATCCAAAATTGCGTGTTATATTTTTATAGAAATCTCTAAGAGACCCTTAACAATCTATTCAGAAACCTGTAGAAACCCTTAGAAACCTTTAAAATATCAAAAATGAATTCTTTATCAATAAAATAATAATTTTAGAAAAATTCACATGGATACCTATTTGGGAATTCCCTTAGAGTCCTTTTACATCTATTCTGGAACCCCCCAGTATTCGTTTTGGAACCCTCTCGGAACCTCCTAGTATCTATTCGGAACCCTCTTGGAACCCCCTCACGGATATTTTCTATCTATAATCCCCCGACACCTCCATATAACTCCGCTTCCCACAAATATAATCCTCATATGCTATTTCCGGATCTTTGCCCTTGAATACGGTGCAAAGTCCGCACATATCACAATCGGCTATGCATGGAAATGTTTTTTTAATGTATTGTCGTCTTTCTTCTTCTGTAGAAGATTCAATTTCTGGTGGCCGCATAATTAACTTCACCTGCCTTGTTATCTTACCAGCCCGGTATGGCTTCGATATTCCTCGTTTAATTGCCGGAGTTCTTTTTCGCCGTTGATGTATGGTTCGTAAAAAGCATCTACCAGACCACCGCCTAAGTTGTCACAGCCATTGCAGAAGTCACAGGCTCCCCCGCACTGGCTGAGTCCTTCCTGTACGATGCGGATTCGTTCTTCTTTTGTTGTCTCTTTTATTAATATGCTTTTGATTTCCATGTGACATCTTCCTTTCTATTCTATTTCTAATTTTACATTTATTCTATAGATTTACTATAGATTATAACACACGCGTCTTTTTTTCACCACAAAAAAAGCATCCAGTCTTGAATACTTTTTATATCAAGTCCGAATGTTTTCTCATTTTATTTTTCAAATATCTGGTTCAGTACTTCCCCAATATCCGCCCAACACAAATCGACTTTTCTTTGATTTCTGTCGGTGCTGCCGCTTCATTCAAGTTAATGCACGCATAAGTTGCATCATCCCAGCTATCCGTCATATTCCAAAAGTTATATTTTATAATTCCCAGTGTATTATAGCCGGTTCCTAATTCTAAAAATACTGTTTTGGTGTGCTTGTGTCTGCGTAAAAATTCGCTATAGCGTTCGGCGGCATTATGCCAGCCTTCATCTTCCACAAAGGTATTATCTGCGCGAAGGTTCATGCTCATTGGTTTGCCGCATTTGGGGCAAACAGGAACAAGTTCTGATGGAATTGCCATTTTAGGAATGATTCCTTCTGGCAGAGTTAATTCTTTTTCTGTTTTTAGCTGTCGCATTGGTTGCAAATGTAACGTGTTTGTGCTTTTTTCTATTCTTGTCCCAACCACAAAGCCCTGTGCCTCGACCATTTTCCTAATCTCTTCTTCATTATCATAGGTCTCCTGATGGCAAGGAACACTACATTGAAAAAGGCCGTAATCGCCCTGTGTATAAAAAAGGCGGTGCTTATCAAATCCAGCTTTTTGAAAGCAATGGTCTACATTGGTAGTGAGTACAAAATAATCTTTCTCTTTTACTAAATCATAGAGTTTTTCATATACCGGTTTTGGGGCATCCATATATCGATTAATATAAATGTATCTGCTCCAGTATGCCCAGTGTTCTTCGAAGCTTTCAAATGGATAAAATCCTCCAGAATACATATCCTGAAATCCGTATTTTTTCTGAAAATCAGAGAAATATTTTGTGAATCGGTCGCCAGTATAAGTGAATCCTGCTGAAGTAGAAAGTCCTGCTCCCGGCCCGATAATAATCGTATCTGCTTCTTCTATTTTTTCTTTTAATTGTTCTATTTTATTGAAGGATTCCTTCGTAGATTGCTTTGTCCAAATCTTTGAAAACATTGAATATCACCTTTCTTACACTTGTATTTTGTTTGAGAAATTCTTTGACAGTTGCAACTGCAATTTGGGCTGCTTTTTCATTTGGGAAATGAAATTCCCCTGTCGAAATACAGCAAAATGCTACACTTTCAAGTCCATTTTCTGCCGCAAGAGCAAGACAGGATGTATAACAGGATTTTAAAAGTTCACAGTCTTTTTTTGTAACTGTTCCTTGTATAATCGGACCGACAGTATGTAAAATGTATTTACATGGCAAATTATAAGCTTTTGTAATCTTTGCCTTACCTGTTGCTTCAGCATATCCTTGTTCTTCAATAATTTCCGCACATTCTTCTCGTAGCTGCATTCCTGCAAATGTATGAATACAGTTGTCAATGCAACGATGATTTGGAACGTAACAGCCAGTCATACCACTATTTGCTGCATTTACAATCGCATCACATGCAAGCTTTGTAATATCTCCCTGCCAGAGAATGTCACGCTAAGATTAACATAGTTAGTTTTACGACAAATGATAATTTTAATATAGAGGTATTTTCAGATGAAGGAACCACAATTACTACAGACAAAAGCTTATGATTATTTAATTGACCTGATTAAAAAAGGGAAATTAAAAACGGATAAAATCTATTCTTTAAATCAGCTTGCTAAGGATGCTGAATTTTCAAAAACTCCATTTCGTGATGCTGTATTGCGTCTTGAACAGGAACGTTATATCGACATCCTTCCAAGCAGAGGATTTACTCTCCATAAAATGACCAAAGAAGACATTATCGAAACATATCAGATGAGAAATGCCATTGAGATATACTGTTCTAAACAACTTGCTCTCCACTTAGATACTCCTCGCGGACAGGAATATTTTAATAAGCTTTCTACTAAAATAGAACTTCAAAAAGAGATACGGAACACAACACATTCTGAAGAAGACTTCGGCCGGAAAGATTATGAATTTCATCGAAGTATTGTGCAATATGTAGATAATGAATCTATGTTAGAGATTTATCGCCGTTTTATGTACCGCATATTCTGGCTGACAGTTACTTCCTTTTCTCAAAAAGGCCGAATGGATGAGACAATTAATGAACACATATCCTTATTAAATATGATACAAACACAGGACTTAACCGCACTTGAAAAACTCATCATGCATCACCTTGATGTGCCTCAAAAAATTACATTAAACTTAATTCAATAGCAACCTAAAGCCACATCCAGAATATAAAGACCTTTCATAATTTCTGATTTTGACTAAATTTTACAATTTAGATTCAGCTAAGGCTAAAGAAAAGAACTATATCGACATCTCAACTTGAATCTCCAAATCACACCAACATTGAATAATAATTTCGACCATCGCCAAAGACAGCCCGTAAGAAATAATCTAACCCCTATATGTGACCTCGGAGCAAGTGTTGAATACGAGCGCTAAAGCGAGCATTCAACACGCCGCGACTAAAGTCACATATAGGGGTTAGATTATTTCTTACGGGCGTCTCCTTTGCCTGCGGCAACTCAGAATTTAAAGCACCTGTTTTGCTGCACCATAAATTCCCGCATCGTTTCCGAGAGTTGCCAGTGTAATTTTTGTTTTCTGATTTCCATAGAATGCATGATCATAGAAATATTTTCTTACAGTCTCTAAAAGAATATCTCCTGCTTTTGACACACCCCCGCCAATGACGAATACAGCAGGGTCAACGGTTGCTGCTAAATTTACTAATGCCTGTCCAAGATATGCACCAAATTCTTCCGTAATTTCTAAAGCCGCTGCATCTCCTGCTTTTGCTGCATCAAATACTTCTTTTGCAGTGATTTCTTTTCCAGTTAAAATACTGTTTTTCGTATTTTTCTCAAAATATCTCTTAGCCAGACGGACAAGCCCGGTTGCAGAAGCATATTGTTCAAGGCATCCTTTTCTTCCGCATCCGCAAGCCTCTGTCTCATCATCCCTTACTGTGATATGTCCGATTTCTCCACCTGCTCCGTGAGCTCCAACTACCGCATGACCATCAATGATGATACCGCCGCCAACGCCAGTTCCAAGTGTTACCATGATCAAGTCTTTTTCTCCTTCTCCGGCACCCTTCCACATCTCACCAAGAGCTGCTACGTTGGCATCATTTCCAATAACACATGGGAAACCTGTGAGTTCTTCCAATTCTTTTTTGATTTCTTTTGCCATCCAGCCGACATTTGCGGCACGTTCAATGGCTCCGTTTTTATCTACAGGTGCCGGTACTCCTACTCCAATTCCACAGATTTCTTCGGCTTTAAGAAGTTTTTCAGCAATTTTTCCCTTAATTGCCTCTGCAACATCTGGCAGAATACGTTCTCCTTCGTTTTCTGTGTAAGTCTTAATCTCCCATTTATCAAGAAGTTCTCCTTCTACTGTGAAAAGACCAAGTTTTACAGTTGTTCCTCCAACATCCACTCCAAAACAATATTTCATCATGCTCCCCTTTCTTTTTCTACTTATTGCAATTATAAATTTATAATTGCAAATAAAATTCGTTCTTTATATAGTATCACGAATTCGCCCTGCTTGCTTCCATTATAATATTAATTACTGATACATTTCTATCATTCTTCAAACATGCTCTAGTAACCAATATTAATCATGAAGCGGCTGGATGATCTAACCGATATAATCGCCTCTGTCCTCAACCAGTTCGTACCCGGCAGAACGCACTCGGGCAGACAAACAGTTTTTACATTTAGCTGCCTCATCTCCTGTACATATCTTGTTATCATAAAGCTCATACTGCTTTCGATTTTCTACTGGAGAAAGATTTGGCATTACTACGTTCGCTCCTGCACTAAGACCTTTTTCTCTTCCTAATGGATCTAACGTTCCAAGTGCTGTTGTTGCCGGAAGTAATACTTTCGGTAATAACAATCGAAGTACCGATAATAATTTTAATGTTAAATCTACACTTCCTGCTTCTTCTTTTGCAAACTTTGTATCATGATGTGGAATAAACGGGCCAATGCCAACCATCTGTGGTTGTAATTCCTGCAAAAAGACTAAATCTTCTGCCAAATATTCCCATGTCTGTCCCGGGGACCCCACCATAAATCCGGCACCCACCTGATAACCAAGTTCCTTTAAATCATAAAGGCATTGTTTGCGATTAGAAAGATGCATACTTTCTGGATGGAGGATGTGATAATGTGATGTATTGGCCGTTTCATGGCGGAGCAGATAACGGTCTGCTCCCGCTTCCTTCCATGCTTTATATATTTCTTTTGATTTTTCTCCGACTGATAATGTAATCGCACAATCTGGATGCGCTTTCTTTATCTTTTTTACAATATCTGCAATCCGCTCTTGCGTATACCACGGGTCTTCCCCACCTTGTAATACAAAAGTACGAAAGCCTAACTTTTCACCATTTGCACAACATGCAAGAATCTCTTCTTCACTAAGGCGATATCGTTCTACATTACGATTATCTCTTCGTATTCCACAGTAATAGCAATTGTTTTTACAGTAATTTGTAAACTCAATCAGTCCTCTTGTAAATACTTTTGTTCCATAATACTGTTTGCGTACTTTGACAGCTTCCTCTTTTAAATATTCCATGACTTCAGAATTATTAAATAATGAAAATAATTCCAGACATTCTTCTTTCGTTAAGGAATGCGTCTCTACAAGTTTTTTTGAAATATCCATTTCTTTTCCTCTAAATTACTAGTTCCACTTTATCATTAATAATACTCTGGCTCATCTGGCATAATAAGCGCTGCAACAATATAAAATAATACACCGGAACCTCCTGCTAATGTAAAAAGAACAACGAGCAAACGAAGGATTGTCGCATCAATTCCAAAAAATTCTGCAAAACCTCCACAAACACCACATATTTTTCTGTCTAAAGATGATTTATAAAGTTTTTTCCCCATAACTTATTACCTCTTTTTATTTCATTTTCTGTTTTATTTTTTTACTTTTTTCTTTTTTGTCTCTGTTATTACTTCTTTTTTTGTTTCTGTGTGGCTGTTGTTGCCTGTGAAGCATTTTCTTTTGACTTGATCCCTTCTGTTATCTGCTCCGCATCTTTTTTCGGCTGTTTTTCTTTGGCTGCCTTTCGCTCTGCTTCTGCTTTTTTGCTGCTGCCTCTGCATCCTGCGCTTCTTTTTGCTCTTTTAAGCTATCACTCCACTTTTTATTAAATGTCGTATAGGACATAGCTGGCAGTGTGATTGTTCCGTCTTTTCCCGGAATCTGGCGAACTTCTGCAATCTGTGTCTGTGCATGATCTGCAAGATAGTTCATCTGATAATCAGCAAGTTTATCCGCAATCAACAATGCCTGCCCTCTTGTAATACGCTGATTGGCTGTTTTGCAAGAATCATCTACTGCTAATGCACCCGATGCAAAGGAAGCATAAGCTTCTTTTGCTGTTTCATCCATTGTATCTATACTGCTACAGGAAGCCAGCACTTCTTCTGCCTTTTTATCCGATATAGTTACTGGATATAATTCCTGAAGAAGCTGTGCAAAACGAGTAGTCGTTACAGTTCCATTTTCATTTTCGGAAACAAAAGCAGATAAGGTTGCATTATCTTTTAAAGAATCAATTGCTTCGAGCATTGTTCCAAGCTGTTTTCTTGTAATTGCCTTGTTTGGTGCAAACAGACCGTCTTTCTGCGCTGGATAACAGTGAAGTGCAGAATATTCGCTATAAACTGCGCCGTACTTTTGGGAACTTCTCACATCGTAATTACTTGGTGTCAGGGTAAGTTTACCCTTTTTATAGTTGTTAAATGCGTAATCAAACAGGCTTCTTATAGAAGCAAATGTACTTTCTTTACTGACATTTCCAAAGTAGGCACAAATCAGTTCGTGTCCTTCATAATCCGCTGCTGTTGCAATAAATACATGGCCTGCTGCATTGGTAGTGCCGGATTTTGAACCGATAATCTTATATGTATCACGGTCATAATAAGCCATTCCTTTCAAAAACCAGTTTGTTGTATTAACATACATTCCGCCTTTTTGTGTGGAATAATGTGCCTTTGAAACAGCACTTCGAATTAATGGTATTGCCATTGCGTAACGGCATATTTTAGCCATTTCCTTTGCACTGGCATAAGTTTCATTATATCCTGCGCCAATATCAGAACCAACCGGATTATCAAAATGGGTCTTCTTTAAACCAAGTTCTTTACATTTTTCGTTCATTGCTTCTACGCAGGCCTTTTTAGAACCAAAAACACCAACTGCCAGAGAATCTGTCGCATCTGCTGCAGAAGACATCAAACTCATATGTAATAAATCTTTAAAAGTATAGTTTACTCCTGCACCAATTCCTAAGCTGTATGTACCCGGCGTTGTGCGGTATACAACATCAGACTTTGTCTTTATCACAGAGTTTACATTTCCCCTTTCTACACAAACAATCGCTGTCATAAGCTTTGCTGTACTTGCCGGATAAATCTTTTTATTTGCATCCTGCCCAAAAAGAACTTCCCCAGAGCCTGCATCCATCACCACATAAGCATGGCATTGTTTCTTCGGTGCTTTCACTTTTGCCTGTCCCTGCAAAGGCAGGGCAATAAACAGCAACAGTAAAAGTATTCCTGTTAATTTCTTTTTCATATCGCCTCTCCTTTTTAATTTTCTCTTAAGTTTAATGATTTTCCAAACACACTCTAAGAAAAGTTTCTGGACAATCTTCTCTCCTTACAAAAAGACATATCCATACTATGTAACGCCTTATAAAGCTTTATTATCATCTCCACACAAAGTTCCTGACTGCCGTTATAGAGTTCCCAGAGATGTTTACAGGTTTCTGCATCCGCCGGATTGATTTCTTTTGGAATAAAATGATGATGCAGATCTAATTCTGGACTGACATATCCGCCAATCACTGTTGTAATCGCTCTCTTTACTCCAAATCCAGAACGGAAAATATAATTGATCACCAGTTTCATATGGAAAAGACTGACTTGTATCTGTTTCGCAGACTTCTTAAAATATGGTGCAATTACGGCGGCAATCTCTTTTTTATCCTTTATATGGCAGG
>OHAG01001304.1_pt1 | contig 16496 bp, 13 predicted proteins | sample 1577081 | NCBI WGS metagenome assembly OHAG01 (sample SAMEA3541513, study PRJEB24748) | human gut metagenome | biome: human gut; feature: human-associated habitat; material: faeces | place: China | collected 2012
CCCAGAGAAAATATCCCCTATATCTGTGGCCTCGGAGCAAGGTTTGGATGCGAGCACTTAAGCGAGTATTCAAACCGCCGCGACTAAAGTCACAGATATAGGGGATATTTTCTCTGGGGGTTCGTCTGTTTACTCACCCCGGCAAATTCCTATTTTTGTAACACTTTTGTTATACATTCTTATCCCACCTGTAAAGAAAAATAACACTTCTGTTATGGTACTTCCATAGCAAAAATATTATAATAAAATTATAAGAAATGTAGTACAGAAGATAGCATTTAAAGCACATTAAAAAAGCATTTAAATAGCGTATTATCTACACCACATTCCAAGTTCAAAAGGCAGGAGGGATTCCCTATGAAGAAAAGATTAAGTACAATTTTAGCCACATTACTCATGACAGTAACACTTATTCCATTTGCTCCAGTACATGCAAAGGCAGCATCAGCAGATGTGACCAGACAGATGGCAGGGAATCGTCAGATAAAGGATATCAGTAAGAAGATGACAGCATATACGACAGCGATGAACATAAGCGTATGGTCCACTACCAAGCCAGTAAAGATGAAGCTTAACGATAATCAGAAGTTATCCATCGCCGTATTTGTAAGATATAATTACAAAGGTGACTACAGCTATACAGTGAAGGAGCTTCGTTCCGAGACTAAGAAGCTTTTTGGTAAGAGCGCTTCTGTCAGCAAGATTAAGAGCAGCAAGAAAAATAAGAATCAGGCAATGTTCGTATGTAGCTCCGACAGTAAGTTCTATAAAGATCCATACATGTACTGTGGCGGAGAGTTCGGAGATACGATTCCAGATTATAAGATTAAAAAGGTTGTACGTACTGGTAAGAATACCTACACAGTAACGACACAGAACAGATATGGAATCTACGGAGAGAAAGGCAGAACCAATATTGGAACAACAACACTGAAGCTTAAAAAGACAGCGGCAGGATATGTTGTGAAGGGCATTAGTTATCAGTATAATGGGAGATAAGTAATATAATAATTATAAATTGTAGAAGAGGAGAATGCAGTTAAGCATTCTCCTTTATTTTATTTTACAGAAAGTATTTTGCAAATACATGTGGACTGTAACTTAAAAATCAATGGGACAGTCCACTATAGGAATGTTATCGTTGAAAACGATACTTTTAATATTTCTAAGGAAAATTTCTAAAAATTATTTCCAATCCCCTACCCATTCCATTTCCTGTATACAAAATAGTAAAAAACTGATAACAAAGCAACAAAATGAAGTAAACTTTTGGTGGAAAATTGAAAATATAGTCTGACTTTACTAAAAATAACTAGATTAAAACGTCGAAATTAGGCATATTTAGGAATATGACAAAAATGAAATATATGGTATACTTTATTCATTATGAAGAGCTGTATACTTTTTGGCTTTTAATAGGAAGAAGTTACAGCAGCTTCGGAATATTTTAATTTACATTTCGGATAGGAATTCTATCCAAATTATTACTTGCAGAAGAAGTATGAAAAAAACGATTATCAGATAAAGGGGAAAGACTGGATTTCGCGGGGATGGAAATTCTTTTACTTCATTTGATAATCAGCACAAGAAACAGGATTGGGGAAAGTATATGTATAAGAAAAGTGTACAGGGCTGGCTAAAGCACCTGGATTTTATGATCTTAGACGTAGTATGTCTATGGATCTCTTTTACGCTTGCATTCAATATGCGACATGGGTCGCTTGATGTACTGGCGAATTCTTTATACCGTGATATGATGTGGAGCCTCGCACTCATGGACATCGTGGTAATCTTTTTCTTTGATTCACTGAAGAATGTACTAAAACGTGGATTCTATCAGGAATTTGTTATGACGGTCAAACAGACCTGTCTCATCACCTTATGTTCCGTATTTTATTTATTTACATTTAAGGAAGCAGAGAATTATTCAAGACTTGTACTTGGGTATACAGCAGCGCTGTATTTATTACTCAGTTACGTCCTGCGCTGTCTTTGGAAGAATTGCCTCCGTAAATACTTTGGCGGAGCCGAAAAGCGTTCTCTCCTTATCGTAACCGTATCAGATATCGTTGATACCGTTATAGACAACATTAAAAATAAGAATTACGGCGATTACTTCGTTACAGGAGTATGTATCCTGGATAAAAAGGCAAAAGGCCGCGTCATCGACGGTGTAACAGTTGTAGCCGACGAAGACGACTTGGTTGAATATGTATGCCGCGAATGGGTGGACGAAGTATTTATCAACATCCCAGAAAGCGAGCCATATCCCGCAGAACTTCTTGATAAATTCATCGAGATGGGTGTTGTCGTACATATGAAGCTTGCCAAGTCCCAGAACTTACTCGGCAAGAAACAGTTCGTAGAACATCTTGGAACATACACTGTACTCACAACAAGTATTAACAGCGTAAGCCGCCGCCAGATCATCTTGAAGCGTATGCTCGATATTTTAGGAGGACTTGCAGGCTGCATTATCACCGGAATCCTATGCATCTTTGTAGGACCGGCCATCTATATCCAGTCACCGGGGCCAATCTTCTTCAAGCAGACCCGTGTCGGAAAGAACGGAAAGATGTTCCAGATGTATAAGTTCCGAAGTATGTACATGGATGCCGAAGAACGCAAAGCCGAACTCATGAAAGAAAACCGTGTACAGGATGGTATGATGTTCAAGCTCGACTTTGACCCTCGAATCATCGGCAGCAAGAAGCTCCCGGACGGCACAATCAAAAAAGGTGTCGGCAACTTCATCCGTGACTGGAGCTTGGATGAATTCCCGCAGTTCCTTAATGTACTGAAAGGCGATATGTCCTTAGTCGGTACCCGCCCGCCAACAGTAGACGAATGGGATAAATACGAACTTCATCACCGTGCCCGCCTCGCAACCAAGCCGGGACTTACCGGAATGTGGCAGGTAAGCGGACGAAGCAACATCGCAGACTTCGAAGAAGTTGTAAAACTCGATAAACAGTACATAAGCGAATGGACAATGGGACTTGACATTAAGATTCTATTTAAGACGGTACAGGTGGTATTCAAAAAAGAAGGATCGATGTAGGGAGTAGAGGGAAGGCAATGAAAAAGAACTTAAAAGATAAAAAAAGTTTAAGTATAGCTATGCTTGGGCATAAAAGAATTCCTTCTCGTGAAGGTGGAATAGAGATTGTTGTGGAAGAATTAGCAACAAGAATGGTTACACTTGGTCATAAAGTAACTTGTTATAACCGAAGTGGTCATCATGTGAGTGGTAAAGACTTCGATGGCGGAAAAAGAAAAGCGTATAAGGGAGTAAGATTAAAATCAGTTCTTACTCTTGATAAAAAAGGACTGGCTGCAATGACTGCCTCAGTATCTGGAGCTATTTGTGCAGCATTTGGAAAGTATGATGTAGTTCATTTTCATGCGGAAGGTCCTTGTGCTATGTTATGGCTACCAAAATTATTTGGAAAGCGGTGTGTAGCAACGGTTCACGGACTTGACCATCAGAGAGCAAAGTGGGGCAAGTTAGCCAGCACATATATCATGATGGGAGAAAAATGTGCAGTTAAATATGCTGACGAAATTATTGTTCTTAGTAAAGGCGTTCAAGATTACTTTAAAGAAACTTACGGACGAGAAACAAAATTCATTCCAAATGGAGTAAATCGTCCTATTATAAGAAGACCAGAACTTATTAAAGAAAAATTTGGACTGGAAAAAGATGATTATATCCTGTTCTTGGGAAGACTCGTTCCAGAAAAAGGAATCGCCTATCTGATTGAAGCATTTAAAAAAGTAAACACAGACAAAAAGTTAGTCATTGCAGGAGGCAGCTCCGATACCGATGAATTTGCCAGCCAGTTAAAAGAGATGGCAAAAGACGATGACAGAATCATCTTTACCGGATTTGTTCAGGGACAGTTATTAGATGAATTATACAGTAATGCTTACATCTATAGCCTTCCAAGCGACTTAGAGGGAATGCCGCTTAGTTTATTAGAAGCAATGAGCTACGGTAACTGTTGTCTGGTATCTGATATAGATGAATGTGCATCAGTGGTAGAAGATAAAGCAATTGTATTTAAGAAAAGTGATGTTGCTGATTTACAGAGCAAGCTTCAAAAAGCTTGTGATGATGCGAAGCAGGTGCAGAAATATAAGGATGAAGCAGCAGATTATATTTGCGAGAAATATAATTGGGATGATGTTGTGAAGAGAACGTTGGAGTTATACAGGAGATAAAAGATGGAAAAAAAGCATTATGGTGCAATTGATGGATTACGAATGATTGCTGCTTTTGGTATTGTAATGATGCATATGAGAGCAAACAATAATTATGAAATATCAGGTTTTGTATATAACAATGTTATTCCATCTTTTACAAACTTTGTATTTTTGTTTATGACAGTATCTGCATTTGGAATGTGCTGTGGATATTATCAAAAAGTTTTAAACAATCAGATATCCTGGTCAGATTTTTATGGAAAAAGGTTTAAAAAGATTCTTCCTTTTTTTGCCTTGCTTGTCCTACTTGATGTAGCAATGTCGCATTCTTTGGGGAGCATATATGAAGGGTTTGCAGACCTAACGTTAGTATTTGGATTTTTACCTGCAGATATTATTTCAGTAATAGGTGTAGGTTGGTTCCTGGGATTGATTTTTGTGTTTTATCTCATATTTCCATTTTTTTGCGTTCTTATCGAGAACAAAAGAAGAGCATGGATGGCTTTTGGTGTAAGCCTGATTTATAACTTTGTATGTGCAAATTACTTTGATGTTGGGAGAACAAATATTTTGTATAGTGCATGTTTTTTCTTAGCTGGAGGTTTGGTATATCTTTATAGAGAACAAATTGCTCGTTTTAATCAATGGATTGTATTGGGACTAACTTGGATTAGTATAGTTCTTTATTATATTATTGGTGGATATTCCGTAATGTGTCTGTTGATATCCTCACTATTATTAATATATGCAATTTTAAAGATGGGTGGGTTATTAGAGAACAAAGTAACAAAATTTTTCAGTGGAATTAGTATGGAAATTTATCTTTCTCATATGTTCCTTTTTCGTGTGATTCAAAAGCTAGGTATTAATACCTTGTTGGGAAATGGATGGAGTCAATATATTTGCACAGTAGTAATTGTAATTGTAGGGACATCTATATTTGCAGTCACAATGCAACAAATATTTAACTATGTTTCAAATAAATTAGTGAGCAAGTAAAAGGGGTGAAAAGGTATGAAAATATTAATGATAAATAAGTTCCTCTACCCTAACGGTGGTAGCGAAACATATATTTTTAAATTAGGTGAATATTTAGAAAAACAGGGGCATGAAGTTCAATTCTTTGGAATGGAGCATGAGGGTCGTTGCGTTGGAAACAGAGTAAATGCATATACAAGTGATATGGATTTCCATGGTGGTTCTAAGTTGGCAAAGATTACATATCCATTAAAGACTATTTATTCTTCAGAAGCCAGAAAGAAAATCAGAATGGTATTAGATGATTTTCAGCCAGATGTATGTCATATTAATAACTTTAACTACCAGCTTACCCCATCTATTATTCTTGAAATACATAAATGGAGTAAACAGATAGGTAAGAAATGCCGAATCATTTTTACAGCACATGATTACCAGTTAGTATGTCCAAATCATATGTGCAATAACCCAAATACCCATGAAAATTGCGAGAAATGTTTAGGTGGGCATTTCCTTAACTGTACAAAAGGAAAATGTATTCATGGAAGTACTGCAAAATCAGCAGTTGGAACTTTAGAAGCAGAATTCTGGAAAATGAATGGTGCATATAAATACATTGATGCCATGATCTGCTGTTCAGAATTTATGAAAACAAAACTAGATACGAATCCATTATTTGCAAAGAAAACAATTGCCTTACATAACTTTATTGATAAAGTAGAATGGAAGGATACAGGAAAGAAAGATTATGTTCTGTACTTTGGACGCTTTTCAGAAGAAAAAGGAATCGGGACATTATTAAAAGTATGCAAAGAGTTACCGAATATTCAGTTTGTATTTGCTGGAACAGGACCATTAGAAGATACAGTAAATGGAATTAGTAACATCAAAAATGTAGGATTCCAGACGGGCGAAGCATTAGAAACATTAATCAGAGAAGCAAGATTCTCTATCTATCCTTCAGAATGGTATGAAAACTGTCCATTCTCTGTAATGGAAAGTCAGATGTATGGTACCCCAGTATTAGGAGCAAATATCGGAGGAATTCCAGAACTTATTCAGAATGGTAAGACAGGAGAACTTTTTGCAAGTGCCAATGCAAAAGATTTAAAAGAAAAAATAGAGAAGCTATGGGAAGATAAGGCTCTTACAGATTCTTATAGTAAGAATTGTCAGGATATTAGTTTTGATACTATTGAAGAGTATTACAAAAAATTAATGAAAATATATAGAGGTAAAAAATCAACATTGATTAAAAGCAAGGAAACAGGAGATAAAAAAATGGGTAAAAAATCAGGAGAAAAGAAGCTAAATGGTACAGTTATTGTAACTTATCGTTGTAATGCACGCTGTAATATGTGTAATCGTTATAAAAAACCGTCTAAACCAGAAGAAGAAATTTCAATTGAGACAATTAAGAAACTTCCTAAGATGTATTTTACAAATATTACAGGTGGAGAGCCATTTATCCGTGAGGATTTAAAGGATATTGTACGTGAATTATATAAGAAATCAGATCGTATCGTTATTTCAACAAATGGATTCTTTACAGACCGTATCGTTGACCTATGCAAAGAGTTCCCTAATATTGGTATTCGTATTTCTATTGAAGGTCTGGAAGAAACAAATAATAAAATTCGTGGCTTAGATAATGGATTCCAGAGAGGATATACTACTCTGAAAAAACTTAGAAAAATGGGAATGAAAGACGTTGGATTTGGAATGACAGTACAGGATGCAAACTGCAAAGACTTAGTTCCACTTTATCAGATTTCTAATAAAATGGGAATGGAATTTGCAACGGCTTCTTTACATAATAGTTTCTATTTCGTAGAAGCAAAGAATATTATTCATAACCGTCCTATGGTAGCAAAACAGTTTGAAAATCTTGTAAATGAGCTATTAAATAGCAATAGCCCTAAAAAATGGTTTAGAGCTTACTTCAATCATGGTTTGATTAACTATATTTATGGACAGAAAAGATTACTTCCATGCGACATGAGTTTTGATACATTCTTCATTGATCCATACGGTGATGTAATGCCATGTAACGGAACAAAAGATAAAGAAGTCATGGGTAACCTGAATGAGCAGAGTTGGGATGAATTATGGAATAGTCCAGAAGCAGAAAAAGTACGTGCTAAAGTACGTTGCTGTGATCGTGACTGTTGGATGATTGGTTCAGTATCACCAGCTATGCATAAATATATCTGGAAACCAGCCTTCTGGGTGATCCAGCATAAATTCCTCAGATTCTTTAAAAAGAAAAAATATAGCATGTATGAATTAAAGATTGTAAGAGATTACAAAGAAGGAAAGGTAACAAAAGAACAGTTAGATAAATGCAGTACATGTGATATGTGTGCGACAATCAATGATGGATTATCAGCAGCATCTAAAGAACAGTTAGTTGGTAAAACTGGAGAAGAGATTGTAGATGCAGATATTGCAAAACAGATGGAGATAAAGTGATGAATATTCTGTATATAGCTTATTCGTGTAATCCTTTTGCTGGAAGTGAAGATAAAATTGGCTGGTGTGTTCCTTATGAAAGCTCAAAAACGAATAAGGTTTATGTAATTACAAAAGAAGAGCAACGTGAACCTGTTGAAAGATATTTACAGAGCCACCCACTTAAAAATATAGAGTTCTATTATGTTGATATCCCAAATTTATACAAAAAAATCTTCAAAGGGTTTATGTATTCTGGAAGACTTAATGTGTGGAATAAACGGGTACTTCCTCTTGCAAGAAAAATTTGTGCAGATAAAAGAATTGATGTTGTTCACCAGATTACACCGATTGAGTTTCGTGCAATTGGAGATTATGGAAAGATAGCAAATATCAAATTTGTCTGTGGTCCACTTGGTGGAGGAGAGTCTTTGCCTAATGGATTAAGGGATTATGCAAGGGGACATAAAATTATTGAAGTTGTTCGTTCAGGGATAAATCAATGGTATCGTTTTAAGCTGAGAGCCACCGGAAAATTGAATCGTTGCGATTATATTATGTTTGCAAACAGAGAAACTCAAGAATTCCTCGTGCGGGGAGGGGCAGAACTAAAATGTCCATATGAATTAGTCTTTGACAACGGATTGAGATCGGATGAATTAGTGTGATGGACAGAAAAGGAAAAGTGAATGAAGAACTATAATATAAGTAACGAGCCAGTGACTGAGGTTGCGGTAGATATAAATGATATTAAAGATACTTGCAATGAAAAGGGCAGAAATGAAGAATGTGTCTTTCTGGTTGCCGGAAGAATGATTTATCGAAAGGGCTTGGATTTCCTTTTTGATGCATTGATGACAATTCCGCAGGAAACTAGATATCAGGTTAGGGTTGTAGGTGATGGCCCGGAGCTTGTGCATCTGCGTAAACGCTGTAAGGATAACCTGAACTTGTCTGAGCATGTGCACTGCATGGGTTCCATTCCCTATATGGAAATGGAAAAGGAATATGCAGGTGCGGATGTATTTATTATGCCGAGCATTCGAGAAACGACAGGCACAGTCTTATTGGAGGCAATGTCAAAAGGTATTCCAGTTATCACCATTAATAAGTTTGGCGGAGCAACTCTTTTTGATGAAAACACCGGTTGGCTTTATGAAGGAAACTCGAAAGAGGAATACATTGAGAATTTGAAAAAGGCAATTCTTGAATGTATTGCTAATCCTGATGAAGTAACAAGACGTGGAAAAAACGCACGAAAGAAAGCAGAAAAGTATACCTGGCAGAAAAAAAACGAGAAGTATCAGGAAATATATAGAAATTTGTGTGAGGCCAAGAAATAGCGATGAGAATTTTAATTGTACGAAACTACCCTAATTATATGGCAATAGGGAAAAATTCGACTTATAACATTCAAGAGTTGGGGTTAGCATCAGCATTAGTAAGAGCGGGGCATACTTGTGATATTGTTTTTTGGACAAATGATAAAGAGCAAAGTGTTATTTATCAAGTCCCCCAAAGTAATGGAACGGTGGTAGTATATTATAAAAGAGCAAAGACGTTCCTAAAAAATGCAATCTATGATATTGATGACTTGATTAAAAAATATGATATCATTCAGCCATGCGAATACAATCAATTACAGTCCTTGATTTTTGCAAAAAAGTACCCCAGTAAAACCATTGTGTATCACGGACAGTACTATGGAAAAGAAAACAGAAAGTATAATCTTTGGTGCAGATGTTTTGATCTGTTCGGATTGAAATTATATGAGAAAAACAGAACATTCTTCATAACAAAAAGCATATTGTCAAAAGATTATTTGGCAGATAAAGGTTTGGATGAAACCCATATATTCGCACTGGGTGTCGGAATGAACAGAGATGCACTTGAGAATAAGGAAGCAAATCAAAGCGATGTATGTACTACTATCGAAGAATTGGAAGCGGAAATTAAATTACTTTATGTCGGTGAGTTCATGCCACGCCGTCATTTGAAATTTATGGGGGATATTATAGTTGAACTCAAAAAAAGGGGTAGAGAATGTAAATTAATAATGATAGGGAAGTCGAATACTGACTATGGAAAAAATGTCAAGGAGTATTTTGAAAACAATAATTTGAATGACAATGTATACTATGTGGATCGTATAGAACAAAGATATCTTTCAAGAGTATACCAAGCATGTACTGCATTTCTTTTTCCATCGACTTATGAGATTTTTGGAATGGTCCTGATGGAAGCCATGTATTTTGGGCTGCCGGTTATATCTTGCGAAAATGGAGGTAGCACCATGTTGATTAAAAACGGGATTAATGGCTTTATTGAGAATGAACTAAATGCAGAGAAATGGGCTGAGAAAATTATCCAGATTAAAGATGGTACTACAGTTGACATTTCGATGAATGCAAGAAACACAATACTAAATAGATTTACATGGGATGCATTGGTGAGTCGATTCATTCAAGTCTACGAAAAGAGATTGAACGATGATAATAAATGTTAATAGCACTATAATTAGTTTAATTTGTTTGTTTCCAATTACAGTAATTATACAACGATATAATAATATACCAAACAGATTTCTCTTTACTTTACTGGTGTTGATGCTTCTGCTGGCATTTGTATTGAATACATTGAGGGCTAATACAAACAAACAAATAAAAGCGTTTGTGATGGTGATTCTAGTAGCGGTGCTGGCTTTGTATGACTATAACATTACTGGAGAATCGCTGATTAATTTTAATGATGTTTTATATCTGCCTTTTTGGGTATTGTTTCTTTCATATTTGACAACGAAGTATGATGTGTACAAGAATTTGCTCGAGGATAAATTGAAACTGATTAGATTTTCGATATTATTTGGAAATTTACTCATGCTGTTTTTCGTCATTATGGAAAGATCGTATTTCTACAATGGACGACATAGAATGGCATCGGGAGCCTTCTTGCTGATGCTGGAATCCTATTATTATATAAAGAAAACTAAAAATAATAGATATTGGATTTGTGTGCTTTGGCCGTGCGTTGCAATATTGAATAGTACAAGCAGAACTTATTTGATAATGGCAGCAGTATTTCTTTTAATAGCATATTATAAGCAATTAAAAAATAAACAATTGTTTTATTTTTCAATAATTCCAATTGCATTGATTTCCGCAGTTATCATTTTCAATTCTGATATAATGCAGTATTTTCTGCCAAAACAAGTTGGTGTCTTTGATTTCTGGGGATCGTTTACAAGTGGTAGAACTGTTTTTTGGGCAAAAGATTTTGAGGCATTCAAGAATGCAAATATAATGCATAGATTATTTGGACAGGGCTATAACTTGGTATATTATGTTAACAAAAAGGCGATTGATGCTTATATATACGCGCATAATGATTATTTGAATATATTAATAGCAAATGGAGTTGTTGGATTATTAATCTATATTGTCGCTGTAATGGACTTTATTGTGCAAACGGTAAAAAGGCAAAAAGTCAAATTTGCTGCAGTGTTATTGTCTGTGTTTATATTTGCGTTTAATGCATTTTTTAATGGAGAATATAACTATCCTGCGGCAACACTTTCTATTATGTTTTTGTTTTTAATTTTAGGAAAGGAAGATGAATTTGAATGTTTAGAATAGGTTATCTGCTTCCATATTTCGGCAATTTACCGAAGGGATTTGATTTGTGGTTGTTAACATGCCAAGCAAATCCAAGTATAGACTGGCTTATATTCACCGACGATCGAACTAAATATAATTACCCTGAGAATGTTAAAGTAAAGTATATTTCATATGATGCTTTCAAGAAGAGAATTGTTGATTACTTTGATTTTCCGGTAGTAATCGATAGACCATGGAAGCTTTGCGAATTCAGACCAGCTTATGGTGAAATATTTTCTCATGAATTAAGAGAATATGATTTTTGGGGACACTGTGATACGGATTTGATTTGGGGAGATATTAGGAATTTTATCACAGATGATATTCTGGAGAAGTATGATAAGATTGGATTTCAAGGTCATTCAACGTTATATAGAAATACACCGGAAGTTAACTCAAGATATAAAACTATTATTCCTGGACAATTGAGTTACAAAGACATCTTTAACAGTTCAGAAGGGCATTGCTTTGATGAAAATGGTATAGAAAATATATACGAATTTCTGAAAATATCATATTTTAGAGAAACTAACTTTGCCCATCTTGACCGTTTTCATTCGAGCTTTTTCCTTGGGCATCAACCGATATCAGAGGACTATAAAAATGATAGACAAGTGTTTGTTTGGAATAATGGGAAAATAATACGTTATTACTTGAAACAAAAATCGGTATGCCAAGAAGAGTACATGTATCTCCATTTCTTTTCGGCACCGATTACCTATAGAACAACTAAAATTGATATCTCGTGTAAATATGTAGCAAGACCTCATGTTGTCGAAAACTTGACAAAAGAAGTTGATGTAGCTTACTTAAAAAAATATGGGCACTGCAGCTCTTTGTATTTTTATTTAAAGGTAGCTTATTTTAATCGACATAAAATAACTGTAAAAAAGATTTTGAATGCATTTAGACTGAAATACAAGAGAGAGAGAGACAGGGTTAATTCAAAACGTGCAACGATATCAAATAAAATCAGATGAAGGCATAGACTAAATGGAAAAAAAGAGTAATTTTGCAGTAAAAGTTATACAATTGATTTTTTTTGCATTTGTTGCAAAGGGATTTGGATTTGTAAGAGAAATAGTTTTAGCTAATTATTATGGAACAAGCTATGTTTCCGATGTTTATGTTGCTGTTCAAAATATTCCTGCCATTATATTTACGATATTTGGAACTGCAGTCACAACAGGGTTTATTCCATTATATACAGAAGTTAAAATTAGAAAAAACAAAGAATCGGCTGACACATTTAATGTGTTTAATATTTTTCTCTTGCTGTCTCTTCTTTTAACAACGTTAGGAGTTTTTTTTTCAAAACAACTTGTAAAATTGTTTGCGGGTGGGTTTAAAGGTGAAACTTTTATTTTATGCAATCAGTATGCAAAGATTATTATGCCCACATGCATTGCCATTATTCTAGTATATGTGTATAATGCGTATTTGCAAATAGAGGGATATTTCAATCAAAATTCCTTGATGAATGTTCCCTATAATTTGATTCAGATCGTTTTTATTGCAATTGGATTTTATAGTGGAAATTCATATATCCTTGCAGTTGGACTTCTTTTGGCATCATTTGGACAACTTGTTTATCTAAGGGTGCTAGTGAAAAAGAAAACAGATTTTAAGCATAAGCCTGTATTGAACTTTCGGGATACAAATATCAGACAAATGCTGATTCTAGTTGGCCCAGTGTTTATTAGTACGGGTGTTAACCAGTTAAATTCAATTGTTGATCGTTCGATGGCTTCTGGTTTGATAGAGGGAAGTGTCTCTGCACTGAACTATTCAAGTGAAGTTGCAAATATGGTTACGCAAGTCGTTATTTTAAGCTTGACAACGATCCTGTATCCTAAAATGACTGAGTTATTCGCAAGAAATGACAAGGCAGAAAAAAATTCCTTTACCCTGACTTATATTAATGTGGTGTCATTATTGGTACTTCCATTAGCCGCATTGATTTTTGTGTTTTCTAAAGAGATTGTACAAATTTTATTTGGACGTGGAGCATTCAATGAAAATACAGTCTTATTTGTAAGCCGTGCCTTGAAGATTTACGCATTAGGTATTGTGGGAGCGTCTTTTAGAGATGTCCTGAATAAAGTTTTCTATTCTATGAAGGACACAAAGACACCAATGATTAATGGATCGATTGCAGTTGCTGTAAATATTGGTTTGAATATCTTACTGGTAAAGAAATTTAAATATCTTGGATTGGCTTTCGCAACGTCTGTTTCTGCAACGGTCTGTACAATATTGCTTTTAGTTCAAATGTGCAAAAAGATGGAAGAATTTAAATATAGAAAAGCAATTGGAACATTTATAAAGGCACTTTTGGCAATGACTTGTATGTGCGCAGGAATTGCGGGAATCATGCCATTGGTTGATTCGCTCAATGATCTTTGCAGGTGTTTTGTTGGTGGAATAATAGGTGTTGTTATTTATGTTTGCGCGCTATTAATATTTCGAGAACAAACGATGAGACAAGTAATTGTAATTAATAAAGCAACAAAGAAATATAAAAAGGGTTGACAAGATGTACAAAGGAGAGAATACTCTTGAGAGCAGAGAGCAGAGAGCAGAGAGCAGAGAGCAGAGAGCAGAGAGCAGAATGGATTGATGTACTAAAAGGTATAGGGATTATCCTGGTGGTTATTGGTCATGTGAACACAAAAGGTTTTCTGGTTCAATGGCTTTATACATTCCATATGCCACTGTTTTTTGCATTATCGGGTTACATACTATACAAATTTGGAAAGCATATTCCCTTTCAAAAATTTTTGCTGAAGCGAACTAAATCAATTCTTTGGCCGTTTATTTTGTTTAGATTCTTGCTGTTTATATATTGGATCGTAATTGAATCTCATTTTAGATCTTTTGATATGGGACCGATATGGTTTCTTATTATACTATATCTTGCGGAACTTGTGGCATATCCGATTTTTTACAATAAAAAAAGTAACTCTTTTTGGATTGTTTCCGTATGCTGTTTTGTTGCTGTTTTGTGGTTTACTCTAAAGTTGGTGTTGCAAGCAAACTTTTTGCTATCGTGGTTTTTGCGGTTTTTAAATGCTTTAATGTGGTACATCTTCGGATATGTATGCGGAATTGTTGAGCACGGTATAAGAATGGTATCATTAGCATTTAAGCAGAAGATGGTTTTGACAAGCATACTTCTTTTGCTTTCTATAGCAATAGGATATTTGAATCCAGGAGTGTCGATGTGGAGCAATTCATATGGGAATAGTTATTTATTTTTTATGCTAGGTGGAATTATCGGCTCCATATGGCTAGGATTTGTATGTAAGTGGTTCGTTATACGGAATACATTCCTACAGCTCCTCGGTCAGAATACGATTATAATTTTAGCAGTACATGAGCCAATTAAAAGAATCATATTAAAAATTGGTGAAATGGGAACGCAACGTGTAGGCATGAATGTTACCATTGCGGAACTTCAGGAAAATACATTGTGCTCATTAGTGGTTGTTGCAGTGGTTTTTGCAATTAGCTTGATAATTGTGAGTTTTCTAAGGAGAATCAAATCTAGTTTTCCTAGAAAAATTCGAGATAACTTAATGACATTTATCAGGTAAAAAGACACTTGAGTTTTGCAGATCGGAAATACAAAATTTAGAAATTTGAATTGACATTGGAAAAGAGGGGGAGGATACTCTTGAGAGCAGAGCAGAGCAGAGCAGAGCAGAGCAGAGAAAATTGGATTGATGTTATAAAAGCAATTTGCATGATTTTCATTGTTATGTCGCACTTGCCGTATTGTCCTAAAGCTTTGTACCATTTTTTAACTCCGTTTTTCCTAACAGGTTTTTATTTTGCATCTGGATATGTTATGAAACCAATGTCAATAAGGGAAGTCACACTAAAAAAAGCAAAAACGATTTTGTGGCCGTGGGTTATATTCGGTACAATAGAGATTGTTATGATTTCTAAGTTCGGAAATCATGAGACAACATTTGTCGGGTATTTGTTGTATACTTTGTTACAAGTAAAAGGCTTACATGAATCTCTGTGGTTTTTCCCAAGTTTGTTTTTAACATTAGTTTTTGCGGATTTTCTGATTTTAAGGCTTAATGGAAAAATATTAGCAGGGGTATCTTGTTGCATGTTACTTGGATCCCGGATATATGGGATGCTTATGCCATCGGATTTATTGCCGTGGCATTCAGTATGCCTACCTTGGCATATTCATAATGTTGGAACGACAGTTTTTTTTGTAATTTTAGGATACCTTTATAGAGAATATGAGGTAAATGAGAAAATAAAAAAGCATATGCCAATAATATCTATAATGTGTATTGGCATTTATCTAATAGAACTCTATATAACTAGAAATACTATAGAAATCGGGATTTGGAATTATACAGAGCTGCTGGAATGGTTTTTGATTATGGGGACAGGGCTGGCAATGGTTATAACTGTTTCTCAAAGCAAACGATTAAACAATAGCAAAGTACTTTCCTACATTGGACGGAATACTTTATTATATTATGCGTTGCATCAGAATATATGCCGAGTGATAAGCCATTTAATTAATGGCTGGGATTGTGGATATGTTTTTTCTCAAACACTAGTGGGACAATGGATTTTCACAATTATATTTGCAATTTTTATATTGCTAATTTTAGTTATACCAATTGAGTTTATAAAAAGAAAAATGAAATACCTAACACGTTTTGTGTGGTAAGTTAAAAAAATTGCCTGAGTTTACAGATTAAGAGAAAGATGAAAAAAACTATGAAAACAACATTACTTATCATGGCTGCTGGTATCGGCAGCCGATTTGGAACAGGAATCAAGCAGTTGGAGCCAGTAGATGCTTCTAATCATATCATCATGGATTATTCGATTCACGATGCGATTGAGGCTGGTTTCAACCATGTAGTATTTATTATCCGTAAGGATATTGAGAAAGAGTTCAAGGAGGTCATCGGTGATCGCATTGCCTCCATTTGTTCTTATCACAATGTAACTGTAGACTATGCTTTCCAGGATATTAACGATATTCCGGGAATCCTGCCAGAAGGCCGTACAAAACCTTGGGGAACCGGCCAGGCAGTCCTTGCAGCAAAGGATGTCATCAAGACTCCGTTCATCGTCATCAATGCAGATGATTACTATGGCAAGGAAGGCTTTAAGGCCGTTCATGAGTATCTGGTGAATGGCGGTAAGTCTTGTATGGCAGGGTTT
>OHAG01001305.1_pt1 | contig 16486 bp, 16 predicted proteins | sample 1577081 | NCBI WGS metagenome assembly OHAG01 (sample SAMEA3541513, study PRJEB24748) | human gut metagenome | biome: human gut; feature: human-associated habitat; material: faeces | place: China | collected 2012
GTTTCCGTCTCGGTTGCCCTGGTAGCCGCCCTGACGGTTGTTATCGCGGTTGCCCTGGTAGCCACCCTGGCGGTTTCCGTCTCGGTTGCCCTGATAGCCGCCCTGGCGGTTTCCGTCTCTGTTGCCCTGATAGCCACCCTGGCGGTTTCCGTCTCTGTTACCCTGGTAGCCGCCCTGACGATTATTATCTCTGCTGCCCTGATAGCCGCCCTGGCGGTTATCTCTTCCGCTCTCACGGTTTCCGTCGCGTCCCGGGAACGGACGGCTCTCTCTGGACTGGAAGCCCTGGCGTCCTTCCGGACGGCTCTGGTTCGGAAGCGGACGGACATTCTCACGAAGATCCTGTGCCGGTGCCTCTGTCTTAACTGTCTCCGCCTTTTTCTCCGGTGCCGGTGCTGCTGAAGTCTCAGCTGCCTTTGCCGGTTCTGCCGGCGCGCTGTTTGTCGTCGGTCTCACCTGCATGCCGGAACCGTTGTTCTGTCTTGCCGGTCTCTGACCGCCCTGCTGGCGGTTTCCTGCCGGACGTTTCTGTGTGCTGTTCTGCGGACGGTAAACTGCCGCAATACGCTTCTTTGCCGGTGCTGCCGGCGCATTATTTTCTCCTTCAGCCGGAACTGCCGGCTTTGTGGAATTCTCCTGATTCTGATTCAATGTATCTGTTCCCTCTTTTTTCTTTCTTAAATCCTTTTCAAACTCACTCACGCTCGCCACCTCCAAAATAGTCCCTGCAAACCATCGCCAATGTACATGACCCGCCGCATGCAGGCATGCGCTCCTCATGTCCGCAGGACTACGCTTTTGCAGTAAAATGCTTCAACAACGCATTGGAAAAATTCTCGTCGATCACGGCCAGGGACGCTCTCATCTGCTTTCCCAGGATGTGTCCGAGCTCTTCCTTGCTTCCGAACTCAAAGTACGGGACCTTATAGTAAGTACACATGTTCCGGAACATTTTCTTTGTGTTGTCCGAAGATTCTTCCGATACGATCACCAGTCCGGCTTTTCCGGACTTTACCGCCTTCTCTGTGGAGAACTCGCCACTTCTTACCTTGCCGGCTTTCTCCGCCAGGCCCAGCAGGCCCAGGACCTTATTTCTGTTCATCGATCTGTTCCATCTCCTTTTTCAGACTTTCGTAAACCTCTTTTGGAATTGCCATTTTAAAGGAGCGTTCCAGTCCCCGGCTCTTCACTGCCTTTTCAAAGCATGCCATGGATGGGCAGATATATGCGCCGCGTCCGTTTTTTCTTCCGGTCGCGTCAATGGAAATCACGTCGTCAGTACCTTTTAAGACACGGATCAGCTCCCGCTTGTTTTTCATTTCACCGCAGCCAATGCACTGTCTCTGCGGAACCTTCTTTACTGTACTCACTGTGGTCGTTCCCTTCTCTCCTATTCTTCTGTCTCAGCCTGTGCTTCGGAAGTTTCCTCTGCCGGAGCTTCGTCCTCTGCCGGCTCTACATCTTTCTCGTACTCGCCCTCAAAGCCTTCCTCGCCGAAATCCATATCGTCGAAGAGGCCAAGCTCTCTCGCCTGTGTCTCACTCTTGATATCGATCTTGTAGGTGGTAAGTCTTGCGGCAAGTCTTGCATTCTGTCCTTCTTTACCGATCGCTAAGGATAACTGGTAGTCCGGAACGATGACCTGTGCCTCTTTCTCGTCCTCATCCGCAACGACGGAGATGACCTTCGCCGGACTCAACGCGTTTTCAATTAAGAACGCCGGGTTGTCGTCCCAGTTGATGATATCGATCTTCTCACCGCGGAGCTCGTTGACGATCGCGTTGACTCTCGCGCCGTTTAAACCTACACATGCACCTACCGGATCAACGTTCGGGTCTGTGGAGCTTACAGCGATCTTTGTTCTGGAACCTGCCTCACGGGCGATGGCGCGAATCTCAACGGTACCGTCGCGGACCTCTGCGATCTCAGCCTCAAACAGACGTCTTACGAGGTCCGGATGCGTTCTGGATACGGAGATTCTCGGTCCCTTCGGGCTGTCCTTAACTTCCAGGATATAAACCTTGATGCGCTCAGTTCTCTGGAATACTTCGCCCTTTACCTGCTCAGCTTCCGGAAGGATCGCATCGATCTTTCCGAGATCTACGCTGACATTGCGGCCGATATAACGCTGGACAATACCCGTAACGACCTCTTTCTCCTTGCACTGCCACTCGCTTAACTGGGACTTACGGCTCTCCTCGCGGATCTTCTGTAAGATCACGTTCTTCGCGTTCTGTGTCGCGATTCTGCCGAAATCATGGGAATCAATGGGGATCTGGACGATATCACCAAGGACATGTCTCGGAGCGATCATTCTTGCGTCAGCGAGGCTGATCTGTGTGATCGGGTCCTCCACAGTCTCAACGACCTCTTTTTCCATATATACAGAATAGTCGCAGCCATCCGGATCAATGATGACTTTCACATTGTCAGCTTTGCCGAAATGGTTCTTGCAGGCTGTGAGAAGTGAATTCTCAATTGCCTCCAGCAATGTGTCCTTACTGATGTTGTACTCTTTTTCGAGTATATTCATCGATTCCATCAGTTCCTTGTTCATTTTTTATCCTCCTTATTAAAAATCGAATGCCAGACGGATTAAGGCAATGTCTTTTCTATTAAATGTGCTCTCGGAACCGTCCTCATAGCGGATCGTTACGGTGTCCGCGTCATATGCCGTGAGAATTCCGGAGAAATCTTTCTGTCTCTCGATGGCGCGGTACAGCTTGATATCGACTGCTTCGCCGAGACTTCTCTTAAAGTCCTTCTCTTTCTTTAACGGTCTGCCGAGTCCCGGGGAGCTTACTTCCAGGATATAGCTGTCATCGATAAAGTCTTCTTTATCGAGCCAGTCGCTTAAGCGTCTCGATACCATCTCACAGTCATCCACTGTAAAGCCGCCCTCTTTGTCGATATAAGCTCTCAGATACCAGGTGCCCGCTTCCTTCACGTATTCCACGTCCACCAGTTCAAAATTATTCTCTTCCATGATCGGAATTAAAAATTTCTCGACCCTGGATTCATATTCATCTCTTCTTGCCATGGGTTTCCACCGCCTTTCTGCCGGAATATTCCGGTTATGCAAAACGAAAGAGTGGACTTTTTCGTCCACTCTTTTGACCGGTTACTTATGTTATCATCAAAATCATAGCATAGAACATCTGAAAAATCAAGGGGTTTGCTGGGAAAAGTGCCTGTTTGCGGGATTTCTGTGCAGTTTTCCGGGTGTTTTCTATGATTTTGGGGCAGTGACCAGCCCGACAGACCTGTCCATTTACGCAAATCATGCTGATCCTGGTGAATCCTGTGCCGGAAACGTATTTTTTCATATCGGGGATGTATTTGTTCACCAGCTCGATATAGGACGGGCAGCATGAGGTAGTCATGAATTTCTGTCCTTCTTCCAGTTTTTCTATCAGTTCATGCGCTTCATGTTCTACGGTGGACATGGCTCCTTGTGCTACTTCAATTATATCGGTGAAACCGATTTGTCTGAATGCACCATATACTTGTTCGATAGTTGTGCTGAATTGTCCCAAAATAGATGGCGCGACAATGGCTACCACTTGTTCTCCTTTACGGATGCGTTGCAACACATCGAATGTCTGGGATATTTCAAAAATGGCCCCGAAAGGACAGGCATTCATGCATTTACCGCAATAAATACATTTATTCTCATCAATATGCTCTATACCGTGTTCATCTTTGCTGATCGCTTTGACAGGACAAGATTCCTCGCAGGGAACGGGAATATAGACGATTGCGTGATAAGGGCAGCTTTTGTGGCAGATGCCGCAACTGATGCAGGTATCATGGTCGATCCATGCCTTGCCGGTGTCGGCATGTACATGTACGGCTCCTTTGGGACAATTGTACTGGCAACTGCGGGCGGTACATCCCCGGCATAAGTCGGTGATTTCATAATTGATCTGTACGCAGGCCGAGCATGCTTCGTCTATAACACACATAATGTTGTCTTTGGGCTTTCCATTGTTTGCACGTTCTATAGCACGTGCGGCATATTCGGATAGTGGAGTGAGCTCATCGGTTTCATCATCCATATCCAGCCCCAGTAGAGGAAGGGATTTGTATTTCCATACAGCGCGTTCTTTGTGTACGCAGCAACGCCCTGCATGTTTTGAACGTCGGGGGCTGAGTTCTAATGGTAGACGGTCTATTTTGTCTGTTGTCAGTTCTCCGTTTTTCCACAATTTTACAAGTTCTGTCAGTAATCTGTGGCGGACAATCATAATGTTGTTCGTAAATGCCATATAGTTAAAGGGGTTAATTATTAGGTTTTGCAAAGATAGTGATAGTTTGTGTCCTATGGAAATATTAAAAAAAGAAAAATCACATTTTTCTCTTTTTATATTCAGATTCGTTCTGTCGCTGTGGAATGTAGCCGACTGGTTTATATATGAATCTTTGTAGGTAAAAATAATAAATTTCGTAAAAGCAACTGATAATGGCAGGGGAAGAGGAAACCATTTTAGTGAAAGATATGTTATAGCTGTGCCAATTTGGCAGAATAAAACTGTCAATTTCTCCTTTTTCATGTTTGGCACGTTTTTCGCAAGATGTTTTGCGTCACTGCTTAAAGATGACGGATAATTGATATAATTAAAAGTATAACATATAAAAATTAAGAACTATGAACATTAAACCATTAGCAGACAGAGTATTGATTCTTCCTGCTCCTGCAGAAGAAAAAACAATCGGTGGTATTATTATTCCTGATACAGCAAAGGAAAAACCATTGCAAGGTGAAGTTGTCGCAATAGGTAACGGAACAAAAGATGAGGAGATGGTGTTGCATGTAGGTGATCAGGTATTGTATGGCAAATACTCGGGCACTGAACTGGAACATGACGGTAAGAAATACCTTATCATGCGTCAGAGCGATGTTCTCGCTGTTTTGGGATAATTAAATAGTACATTGTAAATCATTAAATTGTAAATAGAATTATGGCTAAAGATATTAAATTCAACATTGATGCCCGTGACGAATTGAAGAAGGGTGTAGACGAATTGGCTAACGCAGTGAAAGTAACCCTGGGTCCGAAAGGTCGTAATGTGATTATCGAAAAGAAATTCGGTGCTCCTCATATCACTAAGGATGGCGTGACTGTAGCTAAAGAAGTGGAATTGGCTGATGCATTTCAGAATACCGGTGCACAGTTGGTGAAATCTGTTGCTTCAAAGACAGGTGACGATGCAGGTGACGGTACTACTACTGCTACTGTGCTGGCTCAATCAATCGTAGGGGTAGGTTTGAAGAATGTTACTGCCGGAGCAAATCCGATGGATTTGAAACGTGGTATCGATAAAGCTGTTGCCAAAGTGGTTGAATCTATCAAGTCTCAGGCCGAAATGGTAGGTGACAACTATGACAAGATTGAACAAGTGGCTGCTGTTTCTGCCAATAACGATCCTACTATCGGTAAGTTGATTGCAGACGCTATGCGTAAAGTTTCTAAAGATGGTGTGATTACTATCGAAGAAGCTAAAGGAACGGATACTACCATCGGTGTGGTAGAAGGTATGCAGTTCGACCGTGGTTACTTGTCTGCTTACTTTGTAACTGATACAGAAAAGATGGAATGTGTGATGGAACATCCGTACATCCTGATTTATGATAAGAAGATTTCTAACTTGAAGGATTTCTTGCCTATCCTGGAACCGGCTGTACAGAGCGGACGTCCTTTGTTGGTTATTGCAGAAGATGTAGACAGCGAAGCATTGACTACGTTGGTTGTAAACCGTCTGCGTTCTCAGTTGAAGATTTGTGCTGTGAAAGCTCCGGGCTTCGGCGACCGTCGTAAGGCGATGTTGGAAGATATTGCCGTATTGACAGGTGGTATCGTTATCAGCGAGGAAAAAGGTTTGAAGTTGGAACAAGCTACTCTTGAAATGTTGGGTACTTGCGATAAGGTAACTGTTTCTAAAGATAATACTACTATCGTAAACGGTGCCGGCGCAAAAGAAAACATTCAGGAACGTATCAATCAGATTAAAGCTGAAATAAAGAATACTACTTCAGATTATGATAAGGAAAAGTTGCAGGAACGTTTGGCTAAGTTGTCAGGTGGTGTAGCTGTTCTTTATGTAGGTGCCGCTTCTGAAGTTGAAATGAAGGAAAAGAAAGACCGTGTGGATGATGCATTGTGCGCTACTCGTGCAGCTATCGAAGAAGGTATCGTTCCGGGCGGTGGCGTAGCTTACATCCGTGCTTCTGAAGCATTGGAAGGCCTGAAGGGCGATAATGAAGACGAAACAACCGGTATCGAAATTATCAAGCGTGCTATCGAGGAACCGCTTCGTCAGATTGTTGCCAATGCAGGTAAGGAAGGTGCAGTAGTAGTACAGAAAGTACGCGAAGGTAAAGGTGACTTCGGTTACAATGCCCGTACTGATGTTTACGAAAACTTGCACGCTGCCGGTGTGGTAGATCCTGCTAAGGTAACTCGTGTAGCTTTGGAAAATGCCGCTTCTATTGCAGGTATGTTCCTGACTACAGAATGTGTAATTGTGGAAAAGAAAGAAGATAAACCAGAAATGCCGATGGGTGCTCCCGGAATGGGTGGCATGGGCGGCATGATGTAATCTTTGCCCCATAAATGATTAACGGACTCCCTGTTGGCGAAATGTTGACAGGGAGTTTTTTATAGACCATAGTGGATTATCTTCTCAAGTTTTATTTACTCTCTAAATTTCGGCTCATCCGAGAAATTATGTTATGTGAGGAGACTGTGGATCACTCTTAAAAGATTAGTGGGGTTTATTTCAAATTGAACTGTCCTATAAAAAAGGAAGTGTTTCTGAACGTTCAGAAACACTTCCTTTTTTAGTGAGCCTCTTGTCGGATTCGAACCAACGACCCCGAGATTACAAATCACGTGCTCTGGCCAACTGAGCTAAAGAGGCATTGCTTTTTGTTTAGCGGGTGCAAAGGTAAGAATATCTTTTAAAAGAACAAATTTTTTCCTATGAAAAAATAGTTGGAAATTACCAAATGGTAATTTTTACTCCGAAATAACGCTCTATCTTTGCATCCGCTAAACAAAAAAGTGAAGTTTATGAAGGATAGTATTGATTTTGGTAGTATGGAAATTCCGAAATTATTTCGGAAATTGCTGATACCTACTGTGCTGGGGATGGTATTTTCGGCTGTGTTTGTGATAACAGATGGTATTTTTGTAGGTCAAGGGATAGGTAGTGACGCATTGGCGGCAGTGAATATTACTGCTCCTTTGTTTTTGATAAGTACGGGTATCGGACTGATGTTTGGTGTTGGCGCATCGGTGGTGGCATCTATTCATTTATCTCAGGGAAAGTTGAAAACTGCTCGTATCAATGTGACGCAGGCTGTTGTGGTTTCTTCTTTGTTTTTGGCTGTGCTGTGGGGAGTGGTATGTTTGTTTGCTCCACAAGTAGCCGTGTGGTTGGGAAGTTCGGAACGTCTGTTGCCTTTGGCGGTGGAATATATGTATTGGTTCTTGCCTTTTCTGGTATTTAGTGCTTTGCTAAGTTCAGGGATGTTCTTTGTCCGTTTGGATGGTTCTCCTAATTATGCCATGTTGTGTAATGCTATTCCGGCAGTGGTGAATATCCTATTGGATTATGTGTTCATTTTTATTCTCAAATGGGGAATGATGGGTGCGGCGCTGGCTACCAGTCTGGGGTATATTTTGGGGGCCGGAATGATTGTAGTCTATTTAAGTCGCAGAAGAAATGTGATTCATTTTTGCCGGGTGAAACTTAGCAAGAAGAGTATGCGGCTCACTTGGCGCAATGTGAAATATATGTGCCACTTAGGAGTTTCCACCTTTTTGTGCGAGGCAGCCATAGCCTGTATGATGTTTGCAGGCAATTATGTGTTCATCCATTATTTAGGCGAAGATGGAGTGGCTGCTTTCAGTATTGCCTGTTATTTCTTTCCCATTATATTTATGGTATATAATGCCATAGGACAATCGGCTCAACCCATTTTAAGCTATAACTTTGGAGCGGGTGATACCATGCGGGTACGTTCCGCTTTCCGTCTGGCACTGGGAACGGCCGTGACCTGCGGACTTGTGTTTTTTGCGTTAACAGCTTTGTTCAATCATCAGATTGTGGCTATGTTTATTGATCGTTCCTATCCGGCATACGATATTGCTGTGGCGGGACTGCCTTTGTTTGCGTCTGGTTTTATTTTTTTTGCTGTAAACATTGTTTCCATTGGCTATTTTCAAAGTGTAGAGCGGGCACGTCCGGCTATGATGGTTACAGTTTTGCGTGGGTTTGTTTTTATGGTACTTTGTTTATTGGGCTTGCCGTTGCTATTGAAGGTGCCAGGGATATGGCTGGCGGGTCCTTTGGCGGGAATACTTACTTTTTTAGTAATAATGGTAATTTATTATCGTAAACATCAATGGGTTCGCAGATGATTTTTTACTTTTGTAGTAATTAATCGGGTGGATATATGGATGCATTCATACAGAAGTTTTGTGAAAAATATAGTTTGCCGATAGCTTTGAGCTTGCAGTTGTTGGATAATATGGAGAAGTTCACTTTTCATAAAGGGGATTTTCTTGTACAGGAAGGTGGGCGGAACTCAAACTTCTATATTGTAAGTAAAGGAATCTGGCGGGGGCATTACCTTAATGACGGGGTAGATGTTTCCGTCTGGTTTGCTTCTGAAGGAGAGGCCATCTTCTCGTCATGGGGATATGTGGAAAATACAGTTTCGTTGGTTTCCATCGAAGCGATGTGTGACAGTGAACTTTATGGTATTTCGAAGGCAAAACTCGAAGTATTATATGCCGGATCTGTTGAACTGGCTAATTTTGGAAGACGACTGTTCGAGCAGCAGTTTTTAGGGCTTGAAAGTTGGATGATAACGGGAGGAAGCCCCCGGGCCAAGGAGCGTTATCTTACTTTGTTGGAAGAGAATCCGGAACTGTTGCAGTATGTACCTCTGAAGCATATCGCTTCTTATTTATGGATTACCCCACAGTCGTTAAGCCGTATCCGTGCCGAACTGGGGAGAAGGAAAAAAGACCAATGACAATTTTAGCATTTACGGGGTTGGTTCTTTCGTATGGAAACGCATTGTTCTCTTTGCTTTTTCTTGTATGGTTCATCTTTGCCTTGATGGATGGTAGAAAAGTTGGCATCCGATAAATATTTATCTTAAAAGTGTCATCGTATTTTATTTTTGTGTAAGTTTGTAGTGAATCCTAAAAAAACTTATGGCAATGATAGATGATATTTTAGAGTTCAACAAGAAATTTGTTGAGAGCAAGGGATATGAGAAATATATTACCAACAAATATCCTGATAAAAAAATAGCTATTCTTTCTTGTATGGATACCCGGTTGACGGAATTGTTACCTGCTGCTTTGGGTATCAGGAACGGTGATGTAAAAATTATCAAGAATGCAGGTGGGGTTATCTCGCATCCGTTTGGTAGTGTAATCCGTAGTCTGATGGTGGCTATTTATGAGTTAGGTGTAAAGGAAGTTATGGTTGTTGCTCATTCTGATTGTGGAGCCTGTCACATGAATAGTAATGAGATGATAGAACACATGAAAGCACGTGGCATCAAGCAGGAAACCATTGATATGATTCGTTTCTGTGGTGTAGATTTTGGAGCATGGCTGGATGGTTTTGAGGATACGGAGAAATCGGTGAAAGGAACTGTACGGGCTATTATGGAGCATCCATTAATACCTGAAGATATTATAGTGAGGGGATTTATAATTGATTCGGTGACGGGTGAACTGACAAAAGTATAAAATGTGAGTTTTTTTATACACAATAATGTTCATGTGATTTTGTGTATTATAAGAAAGGGAGGTATTTCTGCCTGATGCAGAATATACCTCTCTTTTTATTGAAGTCTGTATTTGTTTCAGTTTTTTATTGAGCGAAAGCATGATGATAACCATCCACTTTGTTCCAATTGCCACGGGTAAAGTCGGGTACGGCAACAGGTGCATTTCCGTTTTCTATAGAAAGACGGGTCAAGTCGGCCATACAGCACCATTCTGCTAAATCATAAACGTCCATGTCCAAAGGAAGTCCGTTGCGCAAGCAATATACCAGGCGATAATCCATAATGAAGTCCATCCCTCCATGTCCACCTATTTTCTTTGCTGTTTCTTCTAATTCTTGGTGGATAGGATGTTTGTATTGGCTCATCAAAGCTTCTTTTACTTTTTCGGGAACAGCCGAGTGCATACTCAGGTTTTCGTGATCGGGTATGCTGGTGCTGTCAATCTGATCCGGGCGGAAACAATATTGCTCGATGGGATATTTGTTGGCAAAACCTTTGGTACCGGTCAGCTGATACATACGGCTATAGGGACGTGGATTCATTACATCATGCTGTATGTGGATGGTTTTTCCGTTTTCTGTACGGATAAAAGTCATGGTATGGTCGCCGTTTTGGAAATCGGGTGCTTCTTCTTTCTGATATTGTTTTACCAGTTCGGGACCGGTTACAGCTTTGGTGTCCATGGCTACCAGTGTCTTCATGCGGTCACCGCGATGAATGTTGAGCAATTGGCAGGCAGGGCCTAGGCCGTGTGTGGCATAAACGTCTCCACGGAACTCCCGGTTGTAATCCAAACGCCAGTTGTTCCAGTAATAAGGCCAGAATTCTTCCAGATTATGGATGTATGAACCTTCTACATGGAGCACTTCGCCGAAAAGACCTTTTTGTGCCATATTCAATGTCGTCAGTTCGAAGAAGTCGTAAACACAGTTTTCAAGTTGCATACAGTGTTTACGGGTCTTTTCGGAAGTATTGATAAGTGCCCAGATTTCATCCAGCGACATGGCGGCAGGTACCTCGATGGCTGCATGTTTTCCATGTTCCATGGCATAGATACCCATTTCAGTATGGTGTTTCCAGTCTGTTGCAATGTATACCAAGTCGATATCGTTTCGCTCGCACAGTTGTTTCCATGCATCTTCGCTGCCGGAATAGAGGGCAGGGGCTTCCATACCGGCGTTAGTTACAATTTTTTGTGCTTTTTCCGCATTTTCAGGCAATAAGTCGCAAAGAGCGACAATTTTAGTTCCCGGTATGTGCGTCCAACGTTCTACCGCACTGGGACCACGCATGCCCAAACCGATGAAACCTACACGCACAGTGTCAAGTTTAGGAGCTGTTAGTTCGATTACATCCTGTTGTCCCGCAGGACGTTCGGGAACTGGAACTTCAAGAGGCGCATACTCTTTTGTTGCAGTTGTTTCTTTGGGGATTGGGGTACAGCCGGCGAGGCATGATAACGCTATACCGACGAAGAAGGTAGATAGGTTTTTAATCATGGTTCTGTTTAATTGAAATTTATAGGTTAATAGTAAATTGTTGCAAAAATAGGAAATATCGTTGGAAAAACCTCATAAAATCGGCAGATTGCAGCAACTAAAATTGATTATTTCTATTTCTAACTTTTGAGTTTGGTGCAGATATTATTTTTAAAAATCGGTCAAGGACTTTTTGTCTTTCTTTGCCTTCCTTTTCGTCTACATCTTTTGTCCAAAGATTTACACCTGCTTTAAGTTCAATAACTCGTTTTACTTCATTTTAAAATTTCATCAGTCAGTTCTCCGATTTCCCCAAATGCCAAGGCGTAAGCTGTAACAAAAATTTCGTGATAAAAATCCGTTTCATCTCCATAATCTTCTTTTATGAATGGAATTTATTTCTTAATTATTTCACCACTTGCTCCACTATCATACAACTCCATTATATGTTCATAGGTGTCGTATGCTAAATCTCCATCAATTATTTTTACTCCGTCTGTTGCCATTTCAATTTTATGTTTTTACTATCCCGCTTGCCGATAAATACACGCAATGGATTATTTAAAATACGCAATACGTAAAAAGTATATTGCAAGTGCGAAGAGTTATCTCGTTCCAAAGGTACTAATTCTTTGGGATACAGACGTTGTTTTCCGTGTGAAACTAATATCAACTTACTTTGCTTTCCTTGATTATCTTGAAAAACATAACAAAATTTATGGAACTTCCCTTATGTGGAAAAGCTATTGCCGTTGATTGACTTCTGCCGGAACACATTGAGATTCTCGGAAAGGGTATTTTTAAATAGGTGTGAACGATGTTCCACTTGTGCAATGGTTTAGGTAGAAAGCGAATGAATGGAGAAACGGTTTGGAAACTGCATCTACTAAAGAGGATAAAGGACTGAAAATATAGGATGTACCCTAAATTCTATTCTAAAAGTAAATAAAAGCATTAGAAAATAAAAGATTATCAGAAAAATATCCGACTTTTGTAGTCGGATAAAGGCAATTATTTCCAAGACATACGAGAAAAGAGAAGCGTTATGTTCATCTTGTAGGTTGGAAACGTAGGAAATCTCGGACTTGGTACAAGAAATAGTATAGTGGTTCTCACGCTATAGCGTGGGCTGTTATTATCATATCTGTGCCAAAGGTTGTCTACGACCTCCAATTTAGACGCGGTAGCATTGCAGTTCCACGCTCTCGCATTTTATAACCGCCTATAAAGGGACTGATAGGCATCGAATAGAATACATATATGGAACAACAGTTTTGTCAAAGTTGTGGTATGCCCCTAACTGATGAAAACAGAGGGACAAATGCCGATGGGAGCAATAGTGAGGATTATTGCGTGTATTGTTACAAAAAAGGTGAGTTTACCCAAGATTTTACAATGAGCCAAATGATTGAGTTCTGCCTGCAATTCTTAGACCAATGGAATGTGCAGACCGAATGTAAGTTGAGTCCCGTACAAGCAAAGGAACAAATGCTTCAACACTTTCCCTACCTGAAACGGTGGAAAGAAAAAGATGAACGGACACTAATGGAAAAGGCAACCCACTTGCTTGCCCAATGTGAAAATGTGACCATTGCATCCATTGATGCCAACGGTTATCCGCGACCTGTGCAGATGTCCAAGATACATGCTAAAAGTTTTAATGAAGTCTGGATGGTGACAAGTGTCGGCTCCATGAAAGTGAATGATTTTAAGGCGAACAACAAGGCGGGGCTTTGCTATGACTATTACGGGGATGGCGTTGCCCTGCGTGGTACGGTAGAAATTATTACGGACGATACTATCCGCAAGGACATATGGCAGGATTGGTTCATTCATCATTTTCCCGATGGACCAAGTGATCCCAATTATGTACTTCTACATTTCATTGGTACGGAAGCCACCTTTTGGATAAATGGCGAATTTTCTCACTCCAACATCTGATATTTATGAGAACGATTGTACCTGATAATAAAAACATAGCCGCTTGCGGTCTTTATTGTGGAGCTTGCCGTAAGTTCTTGGCAGAGAAATGTCCCGGATGTAAACCAAATAAAAAGGCAACTTGGTGTAAAATCCGCTCATGTTGCCAAGAAAACAAGTTTAATACTTGTGCTGAATGCTCCCATGATGTCAGGGAATGCAAGTTGTTTTCCAATTGGATAAGCAAAGTATTTGCATTTCTGTTTAATTCTGACCGTTCCGCTTGCATTAGCTATATTAAGGAACAAGGTGAACAAGCCTTTGCCGAAGAGATGACAAAACGTAAATGTCAAACCATCAGAAGAAAATAAATATGAAGAACGAGGTATTATATCTATTGTTAAATAACTATGCCGACCATGAAGCCGTGTTTCTGGCTTCGGCTATTGCGTGTGACGAACGTAGTATAAAAGAAAATCCCAAATACACGAACAAAGTCGTAGCTCCTACATTGGATGTTGTACGCTCATGCAGTGGTTTCCATACTTTACCCGACTATTCTTTTGAAACGATGCCCAATGATTATGCCGCATTGGTACTAATTGGTGGTTTCGGCTGGCTCGACGAACTGGAAGCAGATAAAGTCGTGCCAATCGTTCGCCGTGCCATAAAGAAAGGGATTATCGTAGGAGCTATCTGCAATGCTGCTTCTTTCCTTGCCAAACATGGTTTCTTAAATGAGATAAAACATACGGGAAATGGTTTGGAACAGCTACAATTATGGGGAGGAGGCAACTATACCAATAAGGCAGGTTATATGAATGAGCAAGCTGTGTCGGACAAACGCATTGTTACGGCAAATGGCACAGGTTACTTGGAATTTGCTAAAGAATTGTTGCTATTGCTGGAGAATGATACCCCTGAACAAATAGAAATGTTTTACTGCTTCAACAAAGAAGGATTGGTAAAGCTGTTCAGTCAATTACCTTGATTGTATGGATTTGTCAGATTGGTTCAAAGGTTTTGAGAAAGTATAGCCCGACTCTCATCGGAACAACGAGCAGCCTTCTTTTCGGAATGTAGCAAGAATTGCGTGGATGGTGGTGTGCTTTCCATTTACAGGAAACTCTACAAGGATGCCAATGGAGATATGGATGTTTTCTTCCAGATGGCAAATGAATTGCCGGGAGTAAAAAGCGAGATTGTAGAGAAAGGTCGTGTCTATCATCTTATTGCCTGCCATATTTACATCCTTAAAAGTTACCCAAACCTGCAAAGTGATGCAGATCACGGTAATTAGGCCGGTTGCCACCTCATTATCCTAAAATGAGGTGAATTTTCTAACTCTTTGATTTCAAAGAGGTATATTCTTTTTGCAGAAATACAATATATTTTTAATATTAGTGTATTGCTTGTCGGATAAATTGATTTCACTTCTACTGTATTTATAATAAAAAAGCAGTCTTGAAAAGTCAAGACTGCTTTTTTATTATAATGGTAATTCAATTCCCTCAATCAAAAAGTACGGTTTTTATTTAGGTCTATAACCATACATTAATGCGGCATTAATTTCAATAGCCCTCATATATCCTTTGAAAAAACTTTTTACTCTTTTCATCCTGTTACCCTTTTTTTAAAACGTTAAAAACTAATCCTTTGTATCTTTTACTTTGTATCGTACCCCCAAGCACGGAGGGCGTCATTTCCCATATCTTTGAGACCTGCTTTGATGATCTCCTTCAACTTCTTCATAATGTTATCCTTTCTTTGATTAAAAAATAGGGTTGTTTTCTTACTTAATCCCTATACCCCAAGCTTTTACTTCGTTTTCACCCATCATAGCAAGGGCTTTTTTAAAAATACTTTTTACCTTTTTCATAATCTCGTTATCCTTTCTTTTTATGTTTTACAACACAAAATTATACTGTTTTGTTCTAGATTGTACTCTGATAAAGATAAAATGTATGCAAAAGTGGCAAATTCTTGACCTGCATCAAGAATTTGCCACTTTTCATTAAAAAACTATTTCAGAAGCCCAGCTTCTGAAATTCATTCTCAAAATTAGGTGTAAATATTTCTTTCCCAATATTGTTTCTGATCTCTTCTAGTGACCAAAAACGGCCGCCATCCAGTTCCTCGCTGGGAATAATGGGACCGTCATAAGTGGTTTTATGTGAGAATACCAATTCTTTTTCCCGGGTGGATTCGAATACATAGCTAGTCAGTAATTCGGGAGTAAAGTCGGTGATGCCCAGTTCTTCTTTTACTTCACGTTTCAAGGCTGTTTCCACATTTTCACCTAAATCTATGTGTCCGCCTACGGCTGTGTCCCATTTGCCTGGTTGGATATCTTTCCAGTCAGGACGCTTTTGCAAATAGAGTTCGCCTTTACTGTTGAATACATGTAAGTGGACTACCGGATGTAGCAATTTACTTCCATTATGACATTCTCCACGGGTTGCAGCTCCTGTTATGTTTCCTTGTTCATCTACTATAGGAAACATTTCTTCTTTATTATCGTAATTCATCTTCGCTATTTTTTTGTTACTGCAAAGATATGAATTCGGGCTCGGATTATATGGATCTTATAGTCTTTAATAGTAAAAAGGGATGTGAGACCTTTATAATCCGAGTCCGAAATGCCGTTTAATAATTTACTTGATGCCGTTTTAAAAAAGCTACTGTTTTATGTATTTCCTTATACATCACAATATCTTCTTTTATAAAAGGTACCTCGTTGCGGTAGGTGGCGAGAAACTTTTCAATAAACGGTGAACTGCGGAGCGGGCGGCGGAAATCCAGTCCTTGTGCGGCGTTCATCAATTCGATGGCAAGTATATGTTCCAGGTTGTCCATCACTTTGTAGAGCTTGGTGGCGGCGTTGGCTCCCATACTTACATGGTCTTCCTGTCCGTTGCTGGATACTATGGAGTCGCTGCTGGCGGCATAACAGTACATTTTATTCTGGCTTACCATGCTGGCAGCCGCATATTGGGGAATCATGAAACCGGAATTAAGTCCCGGATTGGCAACCAGAAATTCGGGCAATCCGCGAAGTCCCATAATGAGTTGTGCCACACGCCGTTCGGATATGTTTCCCAGTTCGGCCATAGCAATGGCAAGATAATCATATACCAGTGCCAGGGGCTGTCCGTGGAAGTTGCCACCTGAAATGATAAGGTCTTCATCGGGGAAGATAGTGGGGTTATCGGTAACTGAATTTATCTCGGTCAACAGTACTGAAGCTACGTGGTTGATGGCATCTTTGGTA
>OHAG01001309.1_pt1 | contig 16430 bp, 14 predicted proteins | sample 1577081 | NCBI WGS metagenome assembly OHAG01 (sample SAMEA3541513, study PRJEB24748) | human gut metagenome | biome: human gut; feature: human-associated habitat; material: faeces | place: China | collected 2012
GAAGTTGATGCCCCAAGTGGAGTAGAAGAAGCCGAACACCTTACCGGTGGGGCCCTGATCGGAAGCCCACTGGCTGTCCCACAGGCTGGACTTGTTGTTGTAGCCCTTGTCGGTGTACTCCTTGGTCTGGTCCACCCACTTCATCAGGTTCTCGTCCACGGTAACGGTGGTGCCGGTGACCCAGGGTGCGGAGACGTTGTTGGAGAAGGTGCGGTATGCATCGTCAAAGCCGGACAGCATCTTGTAGCCCTTGGCAGCAGCCTTGGCAGCTACATCGTTGAACTTATCCCAGTCGGACAGGTAGGTCTGCACTTCGGCGGGGTCATCGGTGCCCAGCACATCCTTGGCAATGCTGCGGCGGTATGCGAACAGACCCGGGGTAGCCTGCCAGGTGGTGCCGCGCTGGCTGCCGTCCACAGAAACGATATCCTTGGTGTACTGGTACTGGCCGGCCAGATCGGAATCGGTCAGGCCGATATCCTTCTTGACATCCAGAACGTAGTCGGAATCCACATACTTCAGAGCGTAGTCAGCCTCAATCAGGAAGATGTCGATCTTGTCGTCATCGGCAGCGGAGTCCTGATTCAGCAGAGCCTCGTCCAGCTTGTTCTGGTAGTTGTTGTTCTCGTTGGCGTTGATGGTCCACTTCACGGTGGTGCCGTCCTTCAGGGTGGTGGTGGACTTGTCGGCTGCGATCTCCTTGACCTCGGGATAGTAGTCGTTGAAGCGGCTCTGGAACTCATCATTCCAGCACCAGATGTTCAGCACCTTGCCCTCGGCAGCAGCCGGAGCAGAAGCAGCTGCAGAGGATGCAGGAGCGGCAGAGGAAGCAGCAGTGCTGCTGGAAGAACCGCCGCCGCAGGCTGCCAGAGCAGCACCAACAGTCACGACACCGGAAGCGAGCAGGAAATTACGACGAGAGATCTTTTTCATAAGGGTAAACCTCCTTCATGGTTTTCCAATTAAAAAATTCATACTCAAAAACTCCGCGCCGGGAGTTGTGGGCCTTTGTTAAAGGATGCGGACGGAGCCGCCGTCCAGCAGTTTGCCGGACACCCGGATCTGCTCCGGCAGGGTCACACGCGGATGCTCGATCAGCTCGATCAGCTTATCCGCTGCCAGCCTGCCAAGGGATTTTGTGTTCTGCTGGTAGGTCACCAGCGAGGGTTTGACTACCCGGGAGAGATAGATGCCATCGTATCCCATCACTGAGATGTCCTCCGGGATGCTCAACCCTGCTTCGGTCAGGGCGTTGTAGCCGCCCAGTGCGGAAAAGTCATCCGGGAAGATGATGCAGGTGGGCCGCTGCGGCAGTGCCAGCAGCGCCCGGGTCTCCTCTGCGCAGCGATCCACATCGTGGTACACACCGCAGCGGACGTACTCCTCCGGCACCTTCAGCCCCAGCTCCTCGCAGGCTTGATAGAAGCCTGCCAAGCGGTTTTCGGTAACGGCGGTCTTTTCGCCGTGGATGAAGGCGATGCGCCGGTGTCCGCAGGCCCATGCCTGCTGTACCAGAGCCTTTGTGCCCACCACGTTGTCTGAAAGGATCGCCATCCGGTTGTTGAACACATGGTCGATGGTCACCACCGGCACATCGCCGTTGACCAGTTCCACCACCTGCGGATCGTAAAAGTTCACACAGGCGATCACCACGCCGTCCACACCCCGGTAGTGGCAATGTTCCAGATAGCTCATGGACTTGCCGCTGATGTTGTGGTTGATGAAGGTGATATCGTAGCCGCGCTTTTCCGCTTCTACCTTGAAGCTGTCCAGCACTGCGGAGAAGTACTCGTGGGTCAGGCCGCTCTGTTTTTCATCTACGAACAGAACGCCAAGATTGTAAGTGCGGTTGGTTTTCAGCGCCCGGGCCGCTGCGTTGGGCAGGTACCCCATGCGGCGGGCCGCTGCACGGATGCGCTCCCGCGTGGCCGGTGCGATATCCGGCTGGTCGTTTAAAGCCTTGCTGACGGTTGCGACGGATACGCCGCATTCTTTCGCCAGATCCTTCAGGGACGGCATCTTTTAGCCTCCTTCCGAGGATAGGAGCAGCGGGATGTTTCTCGCGAGTTCCTTAATCGTTTTCGCAACCTCAATATATCGCATTCTGTACCAAAAATCAAGCGGAAACGCAAAAGTTTTAGCTCAGCTGCATCACTTTTGGCATTTTGTTCCAATACGGCCTGTAAGAATTGTGCATCTCGATTCACTTTCGTTACATTTCGATTAAAACGAAAAAATTTTCGTTGCAGTTTCGTTATGGTTTTCGGTGCCGGAGGCCGTATGTATATATTACTTTTAAAATGGGGTTTCGGGTCTTTCGTTCGCCCTTTCGCCGGTGTACGCCGTGCCGAAAGTCCCAGAAAACTGCCGGGGCTTCGCAGATTATTTTAAAATTTCCGTTGAGATTTTTGCAAAAAGCTCTTGCATTTTTCGGTGGGATACGGTATGCTTAGCGTGATGAGATTGCTTCTTTCGCAGTGTCTTAATCGTTTTCGTTCATCGACACACTGCCCGCCCGACAAGGCGCAGTTTTAAGGAGGAAGCATTATGAAGTTCGGATATTTTGATGACCAGAATAAGGAATACGTCATCACCACCCCGCAGACGCCCCTGCCCTGGATCAACTACCTTGGCAGTGAGGACTTCTTCAGTCTGGTCTCCAACACAGCGGGCGGTTACAGCTTTTACCGGGACGCCCGGATGCGCCGCCTGACCCGCTACCGCTACAACAATTCCCCGCTGGACATGGACGGCCACCGGATCTACATCAAGGATGGCGAAACCGTATGGAACCCGGGCTGGCAGCCCACCAAGACCCCGCTGGACAGTTACAGCTGCCGCCACGGTCTGGGCTACACCATTCTGGAGGGCAAAAAGGACGGTGTGACCGCCCGGCAGGAGCTGTTCGTCCCCAAGGGGGATGCCTGTGAGCTGGACCGGGTGACAGTGTGCAACGGCAGCACCGTTGTCAAGGAGCTGGATCTGTTCAGCTATGTGGAGTTCTGCCTGTGGGATGCCGTGGACGACAGCTCCAACTTCCAGCGCAACTACTCCACCGGTGAGGTAGAGGTAGAGGGCAGCGTCATCTACCACAAGACCGAGTACCGCGAGCGCCGCAACCACTACGCCGTGTTCTGGGCAAACTGCCCGGTGGACAGCTTCGACACCACCCGGGATGCCTTCTGCGGCGTGTACGGCGGCCCGGCAGACCCGCAGGCCGTCCGCGCCGGGCACTGCTCCGGCAGCATTGCCCACGGCTGGGCACCGGTGGGTGCGTTGCACATTCACCTGACCCTCGCCCCCGGCGAGAGCCACAGCATCCTGTTCGGTCTGGGCTACATCGAGAACCCGCAGCAGGAGAAGTTCATTGCCCCGGGCGTCATCAACAAGACCCGCGCCCACGCCATGATGGAGCGCTACGCCACCGATGCACAGGTCGATGCCGCCCGCGCCGCCCTGCGCACCCACTGGGAGCAGCTGCTGTCCACCTACCATCTGGAATCCGGCGAGGAAAAGCTGAACCGCATGGTCAACATCTGGCACCAGTACCAGTGCATGGTCACCTTTAACATGAGCCGCTCTGCCAGCTACTACGAAAGCGGCACCGGACGCGGCATGGGCTTCCGGGACAGCTGTCAGGATCTGCTGGGCTTTGTGCACATCATCCCCTCCCGCGCCCGGGAGCGCATTCTGGATATTGCCGCCACCCAGTTTGAGGATGGCAGCGCCTACCACCAGTACCAGCCCCTGACCAAAAAGGGCAACCGGGATATCGGCACCGGCTTCAACGATGACCCGCTGTGGCTCATTGCCGGTACCGCCGCCTACCTGCGGGAGACCGGCGACTGGTCTATTCTGGAAGAACAGGTGCCCTTTGATAACGACGCCACCAAGGCGCAGACTCTGATGGAGCACCTGCGCCGCAGCTTCAACTTTACCTGCACCCATCTGGGTCCCCACGGTCTGCCGCTCATCGGCCGCGCCGACTGGAATGACTGCCTGAACCTGAACTGCTTCTCCGAGCACCCGGGTGAGAGCTTCCAGATCACCGGCCCCAGCGAGGGTCCTGTGGCCGAAAGCGTTTTCATTGCCGGTATGTTCGTCAAGTACGGCCACGAATACGCCCAGCTGTGCGACCATCTGAATCTGACCGAGGAGGCCGCTGCCGCCCGCAAGCACATTGATGCCGTGGAGCAGGCCACCCTGACCGCCGGTTGGGACGGCGCATGGTTCCGCCGTGCCTACGATGCTTTCGGCAATCCCGTCGGCAGCAAGGAGTGCACCGAGGGTCAGATCTTTATTGAGCCGCAGGGTATGTGCGTCATGGCGGGCATCGGCAAGGAGAGCGGACAGGCCGCGCAGGCGCTTGCCAGCGTGGAGGAGCGGCTGGACACCAAATACGGCGTGGTGCTGCTGCAGCCCGCCTACACCAGCTATCAGCTGAATCTGGGCGAGATCTCCAGCTATCCTCCGGGATACAAGGAGAACGCCGGTATCTTCTGCCACAACAACCCGTGGATCAGCTGCGCCGAGGCAACGCTGGGTCACGGCGACCGCGCCTTTGCGGTCTACCGCAAGACCTGCCCCGCCTACATCGAGGACATCTCTGAGATCCACCGCACCGAACCCTACGTTTACAGCCAGATGGTGGCAGGCAAGGACGCCCCCACCTTCGGCGAAGCCAAAAACAGCTGGCTGACCGGCACGGCAGCATGGACCTTCTTCAACATCAGTCAGTACATTCTGGGCATCCAGCCCACCTTGGACGGCCTGCGGGTGGACCCCTGCATCCCCCACACCCTGACCGGCTACACGGTCACCCGCCGCTTCCGTGGCGCAGAGTATCGCATCACGGTGGACAACGCCGCCGGGGTTCAGCACGGCGTCAAGGCGGTTACCGTAGACGGCAAGGCCATCTGCGGCAATGTGCTGCCGCTGGCTGCCGCCGGGACCGAGGTAACGGTGCAGGTAACTATGGGTTAAACCGACTTTTTCTGCTTCCTCATATTATTCTCCTTTTCATAACCAACGCCGCCGCGCAGCCCCCCCTGCACGGCGGCGTTGGTTTCACAGCTTATCCGACCGTACAACGATCAAAAATGCGCTCCGCGTTGCTCTGCGCATAGATAGCGGAATTATTATTTTAATTTGCATGGGGCTGTTGCACAAGCCCAACAAAAAGGCCAGAGTTATTTAGCCAAAAGGCTTTACAACTCTGGTCTTTTGCTTTAACGTTAACAGTGCAAAAATGAAACGGATAAAGCAAGAACAGCATATCGAAATTGAGGAGAAAAGTCAACAGTTAAAATTTCGAATCTTCGTGGTCTCCACTTTCACATAGGCATCATCAGGCACCTTGGGGAGATACTTCATCAGGAAATCAACATCCTGCTGGATTCGCCGGACGGCAGCTTCCAGTGCAGAATAGTTGATTCCGTAGATTCGTTTCTGCGGAGCAGGGCGGTCCTCCGGGTGCAGAATCTCGTGCACGATCTGCTTGCGGTTCGAAAAATCGGCTCTGGCAAGGAGGTGCATTGATATTTACGACATGACGCAGGCGGTGGAGGATGGCGCAACGCGCCCTGTCTACTACGAAAGCCGCGTCATCAAGCTGCATCTGGATAAGGACACGCTGGCTCTGATTGATGCGACTTATGACGCATTGGAGCAGCAATCGGACACAGCGACCATTGAAAAAAGCAAGAAAATGTTGGGACAGATGGAAAGCGTGTTGGGCGCAGATTCTACGGTGCAATCGCTGTGCGAGGATATTGTCACCCACTACGAAAAATACCGTGCCAACCTGCTGACCGGTAAGGCGATGATTGTTGCCTATTCGCGCCCGATTGCCATGAAAATCTACCGGAAGCTGCTGGAACTGCGTCCGGCATGGAAAGAGAAAATCGGTGTGGTCATGACCAGCGGTAACAACGACCCGGAGGACTGGAAAGCGATTATTGGGACAAAATCGCACAAGGAGGAACTGGCGCGAAAGTTCAAAGATAACGATGATCCAATGAAGATCGCTATCGTGGTGGATATGTGGCTGACCGGTTTTGATGTTCCCTCGCTGGCGACAATGTACATCTACAAGCCGATGCACGGTTATAATCTGATGCAGGCGATTGCTCGTGTGAACCGTGTGTTCAAGGACAAAGAGGGCGGCTTGATCGTGGACTATGTGGGCATTGCATCTGCCCTCAAAGCTGCCATGAAGGAATATACCAAGCGCGACCAGTCCCGGTATGGCGATATGGATATTTCCAAAGTTGCATATCCGAAGTTTCAGGAAAAGCTTCAGGTGTGCAAGGATTTGTTGCACGGGTTTGATTTCAGCAGTTTTATTGACGGTTCGCCGCTGGTTATGGCAAAGCTGGTAACGGGTGGTGTGAACTTTGTGCTGGATGCCAAAGCACCCAAGCGCAAGGACTTGTTCCTGCGAGAAGCAATGCTGCTGAAACAGTCGCACTCCCTGTGCTCCAGCATGACCACAGAACAGGAGCGTCATGAAGCCGCCTACATGGAAGCTGTGCGTTCTACCGTGGTGAAAATTACTTACGGCGGCAGCGGCGGAAAGACGCTCTCGCTGAAAGAAATCAACACTCAAATCAATGAACTTCTGAAAGCGAGTATCCAGAGCCAAGGTGTAATCAGTCTGTTTGACAGCAAGCAGGCAGATGAAAATATCAGCTTGTTTGACCCGGCGGTATTGGACGAAATATCAAAAATGAAAGAAAAGAACATCGCTGTGGAAATTTTGAAAAAGTTGATGGCAGAACAGGTATCACTTTACAAGCGGACAAATGTTGTGCAGTCGCAGAAGTTCTCGGAGAAAATTGCGCAGCTGATGAACTCCTATTACAATGGGCTGATTACAAACGAGGAAGTTATCAAGGAACTTCTGAAAACGGCACAGGAAATCACAGAGTTGTACAATAATGGTGAGAAACTGGGGCTGACGCAGGAAGAGCTGGCGTTTTACGATGCTCTGACCAAGCCGGAGAACATCAAAGATTTTTACCAGAACAACGAACTGATCGACCTTACCAGAGAACTAACCGAGATGCTGCGTAAAAATCGGACGATAGACTGGCAGAAAAAAGAAACAGCGCGTGCCAGTATGCGGAAGATGGTGAAGCATCTTCTGAAAAAGTATAAGTATCCCCCGGAAGATTACGACACAGCAATCAGCACGGTTATCAGCCAGTGCGAGATGTGGACAGATAACATGACAGCGTAAAATGCGAGAAATATTGTTGATTTCCTCTTGACAATACACAGTCCAGCTCTTAAAATGATTTTAGAGAATACTATTATTTAAAATACGAAAGGCTGCTTTATGGGAAAGATGATTTTAGACGACCTCCACAAGCGTCTGGAACGGCTGGACGAAGATGCCGACCTGATGATCGACAACGACGACCGTTACCAGATGGTAATTGTTGGCGGAAGTGCGTTTATTCTGCTGGGCAAGCTGACCCGTGCCACCCATGACATTGATGCCTTGAGCGTCCCGAAAGAGCTGTACGGACTACTTGGCAAGTACGACATCAACACGGATGTGGAAGCCTATATTGATAATTTTCCGTACAACTTCCAAGATCGGCTTCAGCCGCTGCCTTTCGGTGGTACAAAGGTACAGTTCTACACACCCAGTCTGGAAGATCTGGTAATCGCAAAGCTCTGCTCTTTCCGTGACACTGACAAGGCAGACGTAGAGAGCGAGGCTGTGCGGAACTCTTTGGACTGGAATTTGCTGGAACACCTTGCAACCGATGAGGATGAGCTGAAAGCCAGCATTTTGAACGACTGGCGGTATCGAGATTTTTATATCCGTTATCAGGAGTATGTGGAGAGGTGGAGACCGTGAGAAAGCTGACATTTGAAGGCTTTTTGAAGCAGTATGTGGTAGAACTTTCCGGGGTTCAGACGGCAAGTGTCCATAAGCTGGCAGATTGCATGACAGAAAATCCCCGCCTGAAAGAGCCACTGTATCTCTATGCGCTGGCCTTTGATAAAGTGGATTTGTTGCTCCGCTATACCGTAAACAGGGCTGTTGCTGCGGAGTATGAGCAGCTTTCCAATCGCTATTCGCTGGCGCAAATGCTGCTGCTTCTGGAAAACCAGTCACCGGAACTGACAGAGGGCTATTTGAAAGTCTGGCGCAGCTATTGCTCGGTGCGGGATACCTCTCTTGCGGACAATGATACGAAAGCGTTGATCCATCGCCGGGTATTGGAACTTCAGCAGAAAAAGAAACTGACGAATTATCGTCTCTACACAGACTTGAAGCTGAATCCGGGCAATGTGAATGCATGGCTCAAACACAACGATTCCAGCAAAATGAGCCTTGACTGTGCGCGCCAAATCTACAAGTATGCAAAAAGCTACCCATCTGTTCGATAAGAAAAAGGAAGTGAGTCTATGACCGCCGTAATCTATGCCCGCTATTCCTCGGACAACCAGCGTGAAGAATCCATTGAAGGCCAGATTCGGGAATGCACCGCCTACGCCGAAAAGAACGGCATCACGGTCATCAAACACTACATTGATCGTGCATTCTCTGCCAAAACGGACAACCGCCCGGAGTTCCAGCAGATGATCAAAGACAGCGGCAAGAAACTATTTGACGTTGTTCTCGTCTGGAAATTTGACCGCTTTGCACGGAATCGTTTTGATAGCGCAAACTACAAGATGATCCTGAAAAAGAACGGTGTCCACCTGATTTCCGTTATGGAACCCATTGCCGAGGGCTCACAGGGCATTCTGGTGGAAACACTGTTGGAAGGTATGGCGGAATACTATTCCGCAGAGCTGTCCGAAAAGGTGATCCGTGGTCAGACCGAGAACGCCCTGAAAGGGAAATGCACTGGCGGCACAGGAACCATCGGCTACAAAATCGACGAGGACAAGTTTTATCACCTTGACCCGCTGACCTCGCCGCTGGTGCTGGAAGCCTTTCAACGGTATGACAACGGCGAGAAGATGGTGGAAATCGTAAACTTCCTTAACGACAAGGGTGTCCGCAATATGCAGGGCGGCAAAATGACTCACAGCAGTGTGAACACCATGTTGAAGAACCGCCGGTACATTGGAGAACTGTCTTTCCGGGATATCGTTGTGCCGGATGCGATTCCGGCTATCGTTCCGAAAGACCTGTTTGACCGGGTGCAGAAGCGTATGGACAAGAACAAGCGCGCCCCTGCCTGCGGCAAAGCCGACGAAGAATACCTGTTGACCACCAAGCTGTTCTGCGGCAAGTGCGGTGCACTGATGTTCGGCGAAAGCGGAACCAGTGCCACTGGGCGCACCTACTATTATTACAAGTGCGCCAACGTCAAGCGGCGCAAGGGCTGCAACAAAAAGACCGTGCAGAAGGACTGGCTGGAAGATCTGGTCGTCCGGGAGACTATGAAGTTGATTCAGGACGATGCGGTGATCGACAAGATCGTTCAGCTCGTCATGGATGTCCAGAATCAGGAGAACACAACGATCCCGCTGCTGGAAAAGCAACTGCGAGAGGTCAACAAAAAGCTGGACAACCTGATGAAGGCCATCGAGGATGGCTTGTACACCCGGACAACGAAAGAGCGTCTGGAAGCGCTGGAAATTCAGAAAGATGAGTTGACTGCAAAAATTGCAGATGAAAAGTTGAAGAAGCCCAGCTTCAACGAAGATTTTATTCGATTCTGGTTGCTGAAATTTAGAAAGTTCGATATATCGCAGCAAAAGCAGCGGAAAGCTCTGATTGAAATTTTTGTGAATGCCATTTTCCTGTATGATGACCGAATCTTGATCACGTTCAACTACAAGGATGGCACCCAAACCGTCCGATTTGAGGACACTTTGACCGCCGATTCGGCAGAGGAAAAAAGTTCGGATTTGTCCAGTCTTGCTGGACCAAGAGGTCCAACGATTTCGCAACAGAAGTCGTTGGACCTTTTCTTTTTTTGTGCCTGCGACAGACGGCTTTTTTGCATGCGACAGGAGAAACGACGGCAGAAATAAAACACAAAAATTTTGTAGGATGTGTAGAATATCGCGCTTGAAATTGTGCATTTCTCCCAATAAAAACCTTGAAAACGTGTCAATCCTGAGAAAAAATAACCGCCTTTGTTTACAAAACGGTTACAGGCTGGTATACTTTATGGCAGTGAAACTTGAAAAATGATGCCAGAAAAGGGAGGAGCGACCAGACCGTGAATACCGCAGCGCCAACGACCGCACATAAAAAACTGGTGGGCATTCTGCTCACCATCGTGTTTGCACTCACCTGTCTGCCCGCAGCACTGGCTGTGGACCTGAATGTGGATGCCGGGTTCTACTTCAAGCAGAGCCGGGGCGGCACCTGCACGCTGGCTTCGGCTGCCATGATGCTGCGCCGCCGCGCTTACTTTGACGGACGGACCGACTGGGTGGATGTGACGGAAAACAGTGTGCGCTCCACGGCCTGGTCCAATGGTCTGGCCCACAGCTTTACATACCGGGAGATGCAGGTGGCCTATGCGACCCTGCCCTCCAATCATCAGGAAAAGACCCAGCTGCTCATCCAGCTGCTGGCTCAGCACCCGGAAGGCATCGTCCTGTACGACCGCAGGCAGCCCCATGCCGTTCTGCTGACCGATTATACGAACGGCATGTTCTACTGTTCCGACCCGGCCGGGAACATCTCCTCCGGCCGCATCCCACTCACCAGTTCCAGCGTGTCCATTGCACAGGCGTCCTGCTACTGGTATGTGAGCGCCGACCACAACGGCGCAGCCCTGCAGGCAGATGACCTGCGGCTGGAAGGCATGCGCTATCCGGTCAATGTGCACACCGGCAGCGGCATGGCCCTTACTGGCACCGCCAACAGCACTTCCGGCAGCACGCTGGAAGGTGTGCAGGTGGCCATCTTGGACGAGAACGACAAGATCGTGCAGTCCGCACAGGCCCAGGTGGGCGGAACCAGCTTCTCCCTCAAGACGCTGGACGACCAGATCCACTTCGGTGAGCTGCCCACGGGCTGCTACACCTACATGGTCATCGTGACCGAGTCCAGCGGCGAGACCCTTTGCTTTGCCAGCGACTTCACCGTTTCGGATGCCGCCACCAGCACCGCTACCTATTGGTCGGTGCAGGACCCCGACGGTACCAAACTTACCGACCAGACCATTACGGCCACGGCGGAAGAAACGATCCAGAGCACCCTCGGCTGGCTGTCTGGCCTGTTTGGCTGATCCCTTCTGCATGCATTTCACAGAGCCTGTCTCCTTCGGGAGATGGGCTCTTTTTTTATCCGGACAGGGAAGTTCCGGGGTAGTAATGGGCCAGGATGTCGGCAAAGTTCTGCCCCTGCTCGGCCATTGCCTTGGCACCCCACTGGCTGAGCCCCACGCCATGGCCGTAGCCTTTTGTGGTAAAACAGAACGTACCGCTTTCATACCGGACCGTGAAGCAGGTGCTGCGCAGGCCCAGCGCCTGCCGCAGGGCCGTACCGGTGATGCGCTGCCCGCAGACCGGCAGGGCAGCAACATAACCGGCGGCGGTGTACTCCGGGGTGCCGAACCACTGCTCCGGGGCGGCAAGGTCAGCGGTGAGGCCCAGGGCAGCCAGTTGCTGTGCCGTCTGCTGTGCCGAAAGGGTCAGGGCGTACTCGTAATGGTCGGCGGCAAGGTCGGTGCTGCTGTCCACCGAAACAAGGTAGGGCAGGGCGGTGCCCCAGACATTTTCGCTGGCCTCGGTGCGGCCATTGGAGATGGCAAAGTAGCTGGCACAGGCAGGGGAACCGTCGCAGAGCAGCATAGTGTGTTCCACCTCGTCCACCAGCGCGGCCAGACGGGCATAGTTGGTCTCATAGGCAGTGCCCCAGTAGCTGCGCAGCACCGGGTCGGTCAGGCAGCCCTGCCGTCGTGCCGGGTCGGCCGTCAGCCAGTCGATACTGTCCGGTGCGGCATGGTCGCGGCAGTACAGCGCGTAGCTGTGGGCGGCAACGGCCTGTGCCTTGAGGGCCTCGTCCGGCCAGCTCACTGGCATTTCGGCCGCTACCGCGCCGATGAGATATTCCCGGCGGGACAACTCCAGCACCTGCCCGGTGGAGGCATCCTGAATCAGGAACCGGTCCGCTTCACCGGCGTAGGCAGCGGAGATTTCCGGGGTGGAAGCAGTGCTCTCCGGTGACGAAAGCGGAAGGCGGACCGTGGAAACGGCAGGCCCCAGCACCGCGCGGGTGAGGTGGTAGGCGGCCAGAGGCAGGGCGCATCCAAGCACCAGGAGCAGGGTGCACAGCAGCAGAAAAGCTTTTTTCATAACGGGATCTCCCTTGCAGCGTGAAAAAGATTCTGTCTCCAGTATAAAAAGACCTGCCTGCAAAACCCTGCGAAAAAACGCTGCCCACAAAAATGAAAGTCATTTGGCACGGGGCGGTGAGAAGTGAACACATTGCGCTTGAATTTACTGCACAAAAGCGATAATATAAGATTATGTCCATCAGTGAGGATGGCAGGAAAGTATGGGAAAGTAAAAAATAGGAACCGGAAGAAAGGAGAGATCCCCCGTGAATTTTGCACATGCAGAAGTGGCGACCCTGGACCCCACCACGATGCGGACCCTGTGCGAGGAGTACATGGCCAACAACTACATCGACCCCGAGACCAGTGAGCGTCTGGGCGTCAAGCGCGGTCTGCGCAACCCGGACGGCACCGGCGTGCTGGCCGGCCTGACCAACGTGTGTGACGTTGTGGGCTACAAAAAGGATCAGGAAGGACATGTGATCCCCACCCCCGGCAAGCTGATCTACCGCGGCGTCAACATCAACGAGATCGTGGAGGAGGCCTACCGCAACGACCGCTTCGTGTTTGAGGAAGTGATCTGGCTGCTGCTGTTCGGCAGTCTGCCCACCCAGGAACAGCTGGACGATTTCTGCGAGATCCTGGCCGAGCATCGCGCTCTGCCGGAGGGCTTTATGGATACCATGAATGCCCCCTCCCCCAACATTATGAATAAGCTGCAGCGCTGCGTGCTGGGCCTGTACTCCTACGACGAGCACGCCGAGGACCTGAGCCTGGAAAACATCCTGAACCAGAGCATCAACCTGATCGCCAGCATGCCCACCATGATGGTGAACGCCTACCAGATGAAGCGCCGCTACTACGACAAGCAGAGCATGTTTTTCCATCTGCCCAGGCCCGGCCAGAGCACGGCCGAGCACATCCTGAGCACCTACCGCCCGGACCAGAAGTTCACCCACGAGGAAGCCAAGCTGCTGGATATGTGTCTGCTGGTCCACGCAGACCACGGCGGCGGCAACTGCTCCACCTTTACCACCCGTGTGCTGTCCTCCTCCGGCACCGATACATACGCAGCCATCTCTGCGGCCATCGGTGCCCTGAAAGGCCCCAAGCACGGCGGCGCCAACCTGAAAGTTATGCACCAGCTGGATTACATTCTGGCCAATGTGGAGCACCCGGAGGATGACGGCGAAGTGCGCGAGATGCTGCGCAAGATCATCCGCAAGGAAGCCGGTGACGGCAGCGGCCTGATTTACGGCATGGGCCACGCGGTGTACACCCTGAGCGACCCGCGCGCCCAGATCCTGAAAAACCACGCCCGCAGCCTTGCCTACAAAAAAGGCTACGATGAAGAATATAACATGCTGTGCAGCATTGAGCGCCTGGCCCCGGAGATTTTTGCCGAAGAAAAGCACGGCCCCAAAAAGGTTTGCGCCAATGTGGACCTGTTCAGCGGCCTGATCTACCGCATGCTGGGCATCAGCGAAGATTTGTACACCCCGCTGTTTGCCATTGCCCGTGTACCCGGCTGGTGCGCCCACCGCGTAGAAGAAGTTGAGTACGCCAACCGCATCATTCGCCCCGCTTACAAATACCTGGGCGAGCCGCAGGAGTACCTGCCGCTGGAAGAGCGCTGATTTCTGCTTATATCATCATGAACTGGCACCCGGATTTTTCCGGGTGCTTTTTGTTTTGGGGTGGCGCAGGAGGCAGTTATCTGATATACTGGAAAAAAGCCCCTTATTCCATTGGAACATGACCAGAAAGTGAGAGAAACATGGAAAAATTCAAACAGCTGCTCTTCTCCGAAAACGGCATTAAAATTGTAAACATGCTGTTCTTCTTGGCGTTTCTGGCCCACAACCTTGTGTTTCTGGTTGTGGCATACCTGGTCTGGATCCTTTTTCTGGCGTTCTGCATCAAAAAAGCTGCGAGTCGAACCTCCAGGATTATTTACGGCTGCTTTATTGCTTTTGCTGTTGTTATGGTCGTGCTGAATGTTGTGCCGGTACTGCTGGGGCTATAACTCAGCGGGCGTCCGCCTGTTTGCCGCACAGACCGTTTGATTTTGTTGGGAGGTCGATGTTATGCCATGGTGGTACCCTTTCGGCTGTATTGCATTTATCGTTGGCGGCATCCTGATTTTCCTGAAACCGGAATGGCTCTGGGCGCTGACAGAGCAGTGGAAGTCCTATGCGGCAGACGGACCGTCGGACTTCTATATCCTGAGCGCCAAAATCGGCGGTGTGCTGTTTGCGGTATTTGGGGTCGTCGCACTGGTTCTTCCGCTTTTTCTTACTTGATGGTTCCGGCTTTGGGCAATACCGCATAATTCTAAGTGCCGATACGGCGAGCGAGGTGCGGCAGCTGCTAGGCCAAAAGCGCAGATAATACTGGATGTCTTATCGAGCATTTTGGCAACGCAGTTGCCGTGCCGCAGCCGCCGGAGCAGTGCTTAAGCCGTCAGGCGGGAATTGTGCGGTATTGCCTTTGCTTTTTCACAAAATAACAGCATCCGTATGGTGCCCCCTGCCCGTGGGCCGCCATGCGGATGCTGTTTTGCGTTTGTTATGCTTTTCTGGTAGTGACACCGTACAGGCTGTTCCAGGTTGCACGGCCCAGCATGCCGTCCGGTTTCAGGTCATGCACTACCTGCCAGGCCAGAACCGCTTCCCGCGTGCTGGCACCGTAACGGCCATCGGTGGTCAGTTCCGGCACCAGGGTTTTCAATTTCTGCTGGGCGCTTTTCACGGTTGCGCCCCGGCTGCCGCGGCGCATGGTAACACCGGGCCAGATCTCCCCTTCCCCGTTTTTATCCGCCCAGGCGCGGTACAGGGCGTCCCAGGTATCGCGGCCCACGTGGCCGTCAATTTTCAGCCCCTGTTCCCGCTGGAACCGCCGCACTGCGGTTTCGGTGCTGGTGCCGTAGCGTCCATCCACATTCAGTCCGCCCAGCCAGCGCTGTACCAGGGCAATATCCGGGCCGGATGCCCCCGGCCGCAGCACGGTTCCACCATATTCCGGCATTGCATTTGCCATAAAAAAAGCCCCCTTTGCTGTGTGTTGCAGGCTTGCCGCCCGCCCTCATTTCACACTATGCAAAGGGGGTTCGTTTTGTGTTAAGATATTCTGTATTTTTAAGCAATATAGCCGCCGCTACGCAGAACAAAGATCCAGAACGTCAGCGATAGCGCCGAGAACAGCGTGGTTGCCGCCACACAACTGGCCGTCAGCACACCCTCATGGCCCATGTTCTTGGCCATAACGTAAGAGCTTGGCGTGGTGGGGCTGCCCAGCATGATGAGCAGGGCAATCAGCTGCTGGTCCCGGAAACCGAGCTTGACGGCAATGGGGATAAAGATCGTGGTCAGCACCATCAGCTTGCAGCAAGCCGCCACCAGGGTGGGTGCCAGCTTTTTGATGGCCTTAGCTCCCTCAAACGAAGCGCCGATGGAAAGCAGTGCCAGCGGGGTTGTCAGGCTGGAAAGGCTGGTCAGGGTTTTCTGCGCCAGGGTAGGCAGGCCAAAGGGCAGCAGGCTGTACAGCGTACCCAGAATAATGCCGTCCAGAATGGGGTTGGTCAGCACACCGTACAGCAGCTTGGCGGGGGTCACTTTGCCATGCTGCTGCGGGCTTTCCACCGTCAGGATAATGACCGCAAAAATGTTGAACAGCGGCACACTGCCCAAAATCATCAGGGGGGCCATGCCGGAAGTGCCGTAAATGTTCTGGATGAACGCCACGCCCAGAATGGCCGCGCTGCTGCGGTAGCTGGCCTGTACGAACTCACCCACCAGGGTTTTATCTTTCAACAGGCGGCGCGCCAGCACCCAGATGACCACAATGGCAATAGCCGTTACCGCAAAGCAGAACAAGACAAACTTTGCATCAAAGCTGTGGGCAAGGTCCAGGGTTGCCATATCACAGAACAGCATGACCGGCAGCGTTACCTTGAACACCAGCTTGTCGGCCACGGTGCAGAACTGCTTTGGCAAAAAGCCTTTTTGCCCCAGCGCCCATCCAATGACCATCACCAGAAATACCGGAAGGGTCGCGTTCAGGCTGAACATTAAATTATCCACATTGATCCCTCTTTATATTACGTCCTTAGGCAACACCGCACAATTCCCGCCTTGCGGCTTAAGCACCGCTCCGGCAGCT
>OHAG01001323.1_pt1 | contig 16316 bp, 8 predicted proteins | sample 1577081 | NCBI WGS metagenome assembly OHAG01 (sample SAMEA3541513, study PRJEB24748) | human gut metagenome | biome: human gut; feature: human-associated habitat; material: faeces | place: China | collected 2012
AGGTGCTCTAACCAGCTGAGCTAATGATCCATAAGCTGATGGGATTATATTACCATGGCCGGGAAGCAACGTCAAGGAGATTTTCTCTTACATAAGAAAATCCCATGGGAAAAGGCGGAGGTTGTGAGAGGGACGGGGCAGGCCGCCCGGGAAAAAGGCAGTAAAAAAAGGAGATGCAACACATCTCCTTTGGTCTGGTGGATCATCAAGGATTCGAACCTCAGACACCCTGATTAAGAGTCAGGTGCTCTAACCAGCTGAGCTAATGATCCATAAGCTGATATAAACAATATACACCATAGTATAAGTTATGTCAACCTCTGGATATCATTAATAATGAATTCCAAACTTCTTTTTCAGAGAATCAATGTCATTTCTCATTTCCTCATCACATTGCCTGAGCAGGGTGTTTCGATGGAATGTATCTCTTTTCATAGCAACGGCCCTTTTAGCGGAAGAGGTACGGTAAATATGCGCCAGTTCCTTTTTATAGCAGGACATGAGCTCCTGTAATTCTTCAGCGGAAAGTTCTTCTTCGTTTTCCATGGGGTGCACCTCCTCTAATGATATATATTTTAACATACTGGTAAAATGGGTATAGTATTTGAGCATTACGTCAGTATGTGTTATAATTCTTTCGTCAGGCGCCTATAGCTCAGGGGATAGAGCATCGGTCTCCGGAACCGAGTGCGAGGGTTCGAATCCCTCTAGGCGCTCCATTTATAAATGCCGGAGATGAAAATCTTCGTTCAGATTATGTAAAAAAGATGTCAGTTCAGGATTGGAGCTGACGTCTTTTTTACATGTACAGCCTGCTTATGGAAAGCAGAGTGAAGACAGGTCCATGGGATAGACATTGGTAAAGACGTTATTAAACTTTATATAAAGAGTTGAATAAGACTATTGACGTACTCTCCGAGCTTGCTTATGATGAAATTACAGTTGGAAGTATAAGTCTTCTGCCCCAAAACGGCATAGGAGGAATATGAAAAATCAACGTCTGAAGCAGCAGAGTGATGGGAAGATTAAGAGCATCATTCTTGCTGCTATTTTTTTGCTGTTTATTGCCATTTATATAATTAATCCCGGATTTTACCGGACCATGTATTTTTTATCTGTTAATGGAGATCTGAATGGTACTATTGCATATCTCAGAAGCTTTGGCCCGTATGCGGTATTAGTGAGTGTTCTGCTGGATGTGCTGGTAAATGTTTCGGGGGTATTACCTTCTATTTTCATATCCACAGCCAATGCTCTCGTATTTGGTTTGTTCTGGGGATTTATCCTTTCCTGGCTTTCCGAAGTTATCGGAGTAGTCATTTCATTTCTCCTGATGCGCATCCTGTTCAGAGATATGGCAAGGCATCTTATAGAAAAGAACAAAGTGACCAGAAAACTGGGGGCATATGATAACTGGAAAATGGTGGCAATAAGCCGTATGATACCTTATCTGCCCAACGGACTGGTAACTGCTTTGTGTGCAGTATCAAATGTCAGCTTCCGTCACCATTTGCAGGGAAGTCTGATTGGTAAGTTCCCCTCTGTATTTATAGAGGTCTTTGTTGGCCATGACATGGTTTACTATCAGACCCATGGGGGCCGGTTGCTGGGACTGCTGTCCGGGATTGCGGTGGTGTATGGAGTCCTGTGGGTGTGGAAAAGGCGCAGATAGTGGAAAAGGCGCAGATAATCGAAAGGTCATGTATTACAAAGGGTATTTGCTTTGTGGTAACATAAGAAGACAATGTAAAAAAGGAGTATGAAAATGATCAGTGGAGAAGCAGCAAATCTTGAAAAATATGCAAATCAGCTTCCGGATACCATCTATCAGTGCCTTTGTCAGATGGTACAGATGAATCTGGCAGAAAAGTCTGACGGAATTTATGAAGTGAACGGGTTCCGCCTTTCCCTGGAATCTCCGGTTACGGAACCGGAAGAACAGCGAAAACTGGAAGGGCACAGACAGTTTATCGATATCGCCTTTCTCCTTCGAGGGGAAGAGTATATGGGGATTCAGCCAGCATGTTATGTTGGGGAAAATATAGAATCTCATCCGGACAGGGACTTGTACTTTTTTAAAGGAAGAAATAGAGAAACCAGAGTGCATCTCACTCCGGGAAGCTTTGTCATCTGTTTCCCTGAGGATTTGCATCGTCCGCTTTGTGCCGGTCCTGAAGGGCCTGTGCAGTTAAAAAAGGCGGTAGTCAAGGTTCCGGTGAACGCCTTATAATAGATTATTTGCAGGGGTATAATAGATAGCTAGCTATTGAAACATTATCCCTGTTTTGTTAATATTAGGATAATAGTGTTTTAAAAAGCAGACTTTTTGTTTCAGGGGGTAAATAATGAATTATAAGAAATGGCTCGCAGCAACTGCGGCAGCGGCAGTATTGACGGCTGGACTGCTTTCCGGCTGTGGCTCTGGCCAGCAGCAGGCAACGCCAAGTGTTAAGGTAAACACATTTAAGGTGTTTACATCCAGTACGCCGATTCAGCGTCAGTACACCGGTACAGTAGAGGCTTTACAGGAAGTCCCGGTAAAGGCTAAGGTTTCTGGTACAGTTACAGAAAAATATGTAAGTGGTGGTGAACGGGTAACTGCCGGACAGCCTTTGTATCGTCTGGACACAAGGACTTATCGTTCCAATCTCGCTTCTGCACAGGCGGATGCGGCAAAGGCCGCGGCAACTTATCAGAATGCGCAGACAGATCTGGCACGTTATGATAAGCTGATTGCCAGCGGTGCTATTTCTCACCAGGTATATGATACACAGAAGGCTGCAGTCTCTGAATACAGATCAGCGGTTAATGCGGCGCAGGCACAGGTTCAGATTGCAAGAGACAATCTGAACGATACGATTGTAACAGCACCATTTACAGGAACTCTTTCTATGGATGATGTCAATGTGGGAACCTATGCTACTGCGGGGACAACACCACTGGTAACTATTTCTTCCTCTGATCCGCTTTATGTGCAGTTTGATATGTCTGAAGCAGAATACCTGAATCTTGTGCGTGAAAACGGTGGAACCAGCGCACTGGGAGATACACTGAAACTTCAGCTTTCTGATGGATCTATGTATGGATACACCGGTAAAATTGTTCAGATTAACCCAAGCATGAATGGTGGGCAGATTTCTTTCAAGGCATCATTCCCGAATCCAGGAAACCTGCTGATGCCAGGTATGTTTACTACTGTAGTTTCTGATTCTCAGGTGGCGGCTAACAGCATGTTGGTTCCAACACAGGCTATCATTCCATTGCTTGATAAGAATATGGTTGATGTTGTGTCCGGAGGCAAAGTGGTTCAGAAGGCTGTCAATGTAATTGGCACTTACGGGCTTTACTCTATCGTTTCGTCAGGCCTGAATCCAGGGGATGAAGTCATCGTTGCCGGCCAGTCTAAGGTCGTGAGCGGTCAGGCGGTTCAGGCTGTTGAAGTCACAAAGGCGGCTCTGGAAAAGCAGGCTAAGGAAGCGCAGGCGGCACAGCCGGCAGGCGGCACCGGTAATTAAGGAGGTCTCATGTCAAAATTCTTTATTGAGCGTCCTATATTTGCAATTGTTATGGCTATTGTCATTTCCATTGCAGGGGTGCTCTGCATGTTTACATTACCAGTAGACCGATATCCACACATTACTCCGCCTCAGGTTTCTGTACATGCTACTTATTATGGTGCGGATTCCCAGGTTGTAAATGATACGGTTGCTGAAGTTATTGAAAAACAGGTAGTTTCTGTAGAAGGTTTTGATAATATGTCTTCTACAAGTAACTCCAATGGTTCCTATTCATTAACGGTGCAGTTTAAGAGCGGCGTAGATGATGATATGGCTACGGTTCGAGTACAGAATGCGGTTAGTCAGGCAACAGCTGGTCTTCCTGATTCTGTAAAGACACTGGGGGTAACTACTCAGAAGTCTTCCGGTGATATTGCACTGGTTATTTCTCTTCAGTCTCCAAACAACACATATGATGCAGCGTTCCTTAAGAACTATTTCAGTATCAACTATCTGGATGAACTTAAGACCATTCCAGGGGTAGGTACTGTTACCGAATGGGGTTCTGACTACGCAATGCGTGTATGGCTCGATCCGATGAAGATGACAAAGAACAACATCACTACACCGGAAGTGGTAAGTGCCATTTCAACTCAGAACCAGCAGATTGCCGGTGGTATCATCGGTACTGCTCCGGTTACGGAAGGGACTGCACTGCAGTATATTGTCAATGCAGAAGGTCGTCTGAAGACACCGGAACAGTTCGGGGATATTGTTCTTCGTACCAATGAAGATGGCTCGCTGCTTAAGCTGAAGGATGTATCCAGAATTGTACTGGATCAGCGTAGCTATGACTTTATTGCACGAAGCGGGACACATCCTTCATCGGCTATCGGTATTTCTCTGACCAGTGATGCCAATGCAGTACAGACACTGACACAGATTAAGCAGAAACTGGCAGAGGATGCTAAGTCTTTCCCTGAAGATATGACATATACTATTAATACGGATAATACCGATTTTATTAATGCATCCATTAATGAAGTAATGCATACCTTCTTCGAAGCATTGATTCTTGTGGCCATTATTGTGTACATATTCCTCCAGAACTGGAGATCCACACTGATTCCGATGATTGCGGTACCGGTCTCCCTGCTGGGAACCATTGCATCATTCGAAGTATTGGGATTTACTATTAACACGCTGACTCTGTTCGCTATGGTACTGGCTATTGGGCTGGTTGTCGATGATGCAATCGTAGTTATCGAAGCCGTCGAATACGAAATGCGATATAATAACAAGTCGCCGAAAGAAGCGACCTATATTGCAATGCAGAAGGTGCAGAGCCCTGTAATCGGCGTTGCCTGCGTACTGGCTGCGGTATTTGTGCCGGTATCATTCCTCGGCGGTATCATGGGGATTCTGTATAAACAGTTTGCTTTAACCATTGCCATTTCCGTTATTCTCTCTGCATTTGTTGCATTGTCCCTCACTCCAACTCTTTGTGCGTCTATCCTTAAGGAAGATTCCAAAGTTATTGAACGAGGGCGCCTGCAGAAATTCTGGGACAAATTCAATGATGGCTTTGACCGGATGGTCAAAGTATATGGCAAGTTCCTGCATAAGCTGTCAAAGCGCCTGATAGTACCTATGGGCGTACTGGTTGCATTAACGGTAATTTCCGGTGTTCTGTTTGTTAAGCTTCCAACGGCATTCCTTCCATTAGAAGATAACGGATATTTCCTTGCATCCTTTACACTTCCTGAAGGTTCGGTCAATATACGTACAAACCAGGAAGTAGAAAAGTTCCTCAGTTTTATTGCAAAACAGCCAGGTGTTCAGGAAGAAATGGGAATTACCGGGTTTGATATCCTGTCTGGTGGCCAGAAGTCGAATGCGGCAACGTCTTTTGTTAAGTTAAAGCCGTGGGATGAGCGTAAGACCGCGGATACATCAGTAGACGCTATTATAGGGAAAGCTTTTGCCTTTGGCGCCATGAATCCGGGAGCAAATATTATTGCCATGAATCCACCGCCGATTCCAGGGCTGGGTAATTCTTCAGGGTTCTCCATGTATATTCTGGATAAGAGCGGCGGTTCCATGGAAGAATTAAACGATGTAACCAATCAGTTCCTGGCTGCTGCTAACCAGAGACCGGAAATCAGTGGTGCATATACTACATTCCGTATGGATACTCCGGCGTACCACTATGATGTGGATCGTCTGAAGGCGGAAAAGAATGGGGTAAGCATCGGAGATATTTTCAGCACTCTGGCTACATTCTATGGCGGAAACACAGTAAACGATTTCACTCTGTTTGGTCGTAACTATAAGGTCGTTGTAGAAGGGGATACGCCATTCCGTATGAATCTGGCGGACAACAAATATGTCACTGTCCGTGATACATCCGGCAACATGGTTCCGATTGGAAACTTCATCACGCCGACACAGACCAGTACAGCAGCGGTTATTACCCGATTCAACAACTTCCCGGCTGTTAAGATCGGCGGTAACAACGCATCCGGTTATTCTTCCGGGCAGGCGCTGACAGCTCTTCAGGAAGTGGCTGATCAGGTATTGCCGAGCGGATACAGCTATGCATTTGCAGATACATCAGAACAGGAAATTGAAGCAGGAAATAAGACAGTCTATGCACTGTCCCTGGGTATTCTGTTCGTATTCCTGTCTCTGGCAGCTTTGTATGAAAGCTGGAAGATTCCATTTTCTATTCTGTTTGGTCTGCCGACCGGGTTCTTCGGAGCCGTTGTGGCAGCCTTCGCGTTCAATGTATATAACGACATCTATTTCCAGATTGGTCTGCTGACCATTATTGGTCTGGCAGCTAAGAATGCGATTCTGATTGTTGAATATGCAAAGGTTCGAGTGGATAATGGTATGGATGCTGTACAGGCGGCGATTGAAGCGGCAGAAATTCGACTTCGTCCTATTCTGATGACATCTCTGGCATTTATTCTCGGGAACATCCCTCTGGCACTCTCTACCGGTGCAGGTTCTGTTTCCCGTTCTGAAATGGGTATTGCGGTTGTCTTTGGTGTAACTTCAGCAACCGTGTTCCAGATTTTCATCATTCCGATGCTGTTCATCGTATTGGAACGACTGAGCTTCTCCGGAATCCGTAAAAAGATTCTGAACAGATAATCAGCATAAGGAAGGATTGTGGATAATACAACAGGTATTTCCACGATCCTTTTTTATTGGAGTTTGAGTGCTGCTACTCAGAAAAAATAGAAAAAATTGAAAGTTTAAACTGATTTTTTTCTGGTTTATGGTATAATACTTAAAGATTCATCGATTGTGTAAAAAGGAGAATACAAATGAGCAAAGTTATCGTTATTGGACATAAGTCTCCGGATACGGATTCTATTGCAGCGGCTATTACCTATTCCAATCTCAAGCGTGAACTTGGGATGGACGCAGCGGCATATCGTGCAGGAGAATTAAATAAAGAATCTAAATTTGCTCTGGATTATTTTGGCGTGGAAGCACCGGAATTTATTGACCATGTAGAAGCTGGCCAGCAGGTTATTCTGGTCGACCACAACGAATCCAAGCAGTGTGTGGATGGCATTAAGGATGCTGAAGTGATTGAACTGGTAGATCATCATAGAATTGGTGATTTTGAAACAGCAAGCCCGATTTTCATTCTGTTCTGCCCGGTAGGCTGTGTAAATACCATCATTTATAATCTTTATAAGCTGAACAACGTGAAGCCGTCCAGAGCTATGGCTGGCATGATGCTTTCTGCTATTATTTCTGATACGGTTCTGTTCCGTTCCCCGACCACTACAGATAAGGATCGCGAAGCAGTTAAGGAACTGGCTGAACTGGCTGGAGTTAATTACGAAGAATACGGCATGGAAATGCTTAAGGCAGGTGCTGATATTTCTGACTATCCGGCTGAAAAGCTTGCAGGAAATGATACCAAGGAATTTGAATCCGCAGGTAAGGTATTCACTGTTGGACAGATTTCTGTAATGGATGTGGAACCAATCAATGCGAAGAAGGCTGACATTATGGCAGCACTGGAAAAGAACCGTGCAGCGCATAACTATGTTGCCTCCTATCTCATGGTAACCAATATCCTTACCGAAGATACTTATCTCTGGTTCACTGATGGTGCAAAGGATGTTGCAGAAAAGGCATTTAATAAGACTGCTGAAGATAACTGCGTATATCTGCCAAAGGTTATGTCCCGTAAGAAGCAGGTATCCCCACAGCTTATCAAGGCATATGCTGAATAATTTCTGTTAAGGTTAACTGCATAAACATAAGGCCCGTACATAACACAGGAAATGTACGGGTTTTATTATGGCTTTGACATATAGATTCTATTGGATGTATTGAGAGGGAAAAGGGAATCCTGTTTGAGGAGGAAATAATACATGGCTGAGTTTTTGGATAGCCTGAATAAAGAACAGCGTGCTGCTGTACAGCAGATTGATGGCCCGCTGCTGATTATGGCCGGGGCAGGTTCCGGTAAGACCAAGGCGCTGACCTGCCGTATTGCATATATGCTGGAAAAAGGAATTGACCCACATAAAATTCTGGCCATCACATTCACCAATAAGGCGGCCCAGGAAATGCGGGAACGTGTACACAACCTGGTCGGTAGTGAGGCAGAATATATCTGGATGTATACATTCCACTCCTTTGGGGCCAGATTCCTCCGGAGGGAAATACAGAATTATCCACCGTATACGTCTCAGTTCACGATTTATGATTCAGATGACTCCAAACAGCTTATAAAAAACATACTGAAGGAGATGAATCTGGACGATAAACAGTTCCAGCCAAATGCCGTGGCCGGGCATATTTCCAGTGCTAAGAACCGTCTGCTTGGCCCGGCAGCTTACCGGAAAGCGGTGGGAGATAACTTTTTTGCCCAGCGCATAGCTGATATTTATGACCGGTATGATGCGGCTATGAAACGCAACAATGCGCTTGATTTTGATGACCTGCTTCTGGTAACGACAGAACTGCTCAGGAAAAAGGAAATCCGTGAAAAGTGGCAGAACCGCTTTCACTATATTCTGATTGATGAATATCAGGATACCAACCATGCGCAGTATCTGATGGCCAGATATATAGCAGGAAGTCGTCAGAATATCTGCGCTGTTGGTGATGCTGACCAGAGTATTTATTCCTGGCGAGGTGCTGATCTCAGAAACATCCTGGATTTCCAGAAGGATTATCCTGATGCGAAAATTATAAAACTGGAACAGAATTACCGCTCCACCAAAGTTATCCTTCAGGCGGCCAATGAAGTGATTAAAAACAATCAGGACAGGCCATCTAAACGGTTGTGGACACAGAATGAAAAGGGCGGACTGATTCAGCATTTTGAAGCGGTAGATGAACATGAAGAAGCAGATTATATCGTTTCCAATATAAAGAAGGATCACGAACAGAAGCAGGTTCCTTACGGGAGCATGGCGATTTTGTATCGTATGAATGCCCAGTCCCGTATTCTGGAAGAAGCGCTCGTCAAACGGGGCATTGCCTATACTATGGTAGGCGGGGTCAGGTTCTATGACCGCGCCGAAATCAGGGACATTATGTCTTATCTGAAGGTGCTCGGAAATATGCGGGACGATATCAGTCTTCGTCGTATCATCAATACGCCAAAACGTGGGATTGGTGCAACTACGGTGGAAAAACTGTCAGAATATGCCAGTGAACATGGCATTTCCCTTTTTGAGGCGGTTATGGCAGCGGATGATACCGGTGTGACCTCTTCAGCCAGACAGAAACTGCAGAAATTCAGCGCTCTGATTTTCGGATTGCTCAATGCGGTGTCGGAGGGAGATGTATTCCAGCTGATACAGAAAGTGCTGGATGATACCGGATATCTTAGAAATCTGCAGAAGAGTGATGATCCACAGGCAGAAAGCCGGGAAGAAAATCTGGGCGAACTGTTGTCAGTGGCCAGAGATTTCATGCGAAATAATCCGGATGGGGATCTTACCGCATTTCTTGAACAGGTGGCCCTGGTTAATGATGTGGACAACTATGATGGAGAAGATGATAAGGTCACCCTTATGACATTGCACAGCGCCAAGGGACTGGAGTTCCCTGTCGTATACATTGCCGGTATGGATGAAGGCATTTTCCCGGGCGTCCGGTCTCTTATGAATGATACGGCGATGGAAGAGGAACGGCGACTCTGTTATGTAGGGATTACCCGTGCAAGGCAGAAACTTTATCTTACCAATACCCGGATGAGGACTATGTATGGCAAGCTTAAACCTTATACACCAAGCCGGTTCCTGAAGGAAATACCGTCAGATCTGGTGCAGCAGATTGAAGTAGAAGAAAGCCAGCGTCGCAAGACGCAGGTTATGCGTCGATATGATACATATGCCAGTGAGCGTGCCGTCTCGACAGCGGCATATTCCGGAATCCCTAAAAATCGCAGTCAGGGAGCACGATACGACTGGAAAGCCGGGGATAAAGTGGTTCATAAGCTGTGGGGGAAAGGCAAAGTACTGTCTGTATCAGGGACAGGAAAGAGCATGATTTTAAAACTGCAGTTCCCAGGGCAACAGGTTCGCCAGGTTATGGCAGCTTTCGCTCCATTGGAAAAAGAAGACTAGAAAGATAACGATTTTACAGTCTGACAGAAAATAAAAAGCTATGAAAAGATTTGATTACGCATTTCTTTTCATAGCTTTTTATGTTGGTTTATCTGTAAGAGGGGATAGGACAATTTGTGTGTGTTAATTCCAATGGAGGCAGTATTTATTGAGTATCATTAACATGTCCGGGATAAGATTTTTGGAGATGATCTAAGAGTTCCACTCATCATAAAATCCATTATGTGAATCAGAAGGGATAATGGGGATATTGTAGTATTATTGTTGTACGTTAGCATGCGGTGAATCGATATAGGAAAACGCTTGAAAATTTTCCTCTCTGGAGAGAGAGGGGGAATGACGACAAGGTCTTGTCGTCATTGGCTGTAAGTCCATAGAATGATGAAATCTTTGATTTCAATAATATTGACAGCCCGGTCTGTGCTAAACGTCGGTGGAAAGTAGAATCCACTATGTGAATCAGAAGGAATGACGGTTCCATGTTGCTCCTCTATTTTTACTAAAAGCCATACGCAGTATCCATCCCTGTGCTCCCAAAGGAGCACACCGACATGCCTTTTAATGTTAAGGCACAGAGAAATGACAAAGGCTTGTCATTTCTGGCTTCAAATCCTTGATTTTTACAAATGGAAGCCCATTCTACTAAAAAGCTTGATGAATGGCTACATGGCAAATTTTAGAGTATAGATTTTTGCCGACCCGAGAGTTGCAATGCGACTCTCGCCGACTATGAGCTCTGCTCATCATTGATTCCTCAATGTTAGGATAAGGGAAAGCAGAAGGATGTTACATATATCCTTTATAAAAATTTTTCGCATCCCTCCTTATATCTCAGATTTCAATTCTCTAATCTGTCGTTAACATGTTTACAGATCTTGATTGGGAATCATTACAGAATTAGGGGGTAATACTTTTTGGCCTATATCCCGTAATAGGGTACGTGGTAAAATATAGCCGGATACAGTGGCTAAAGGAGAAAGATTATGATACCTGAAAAAACAGTGAAAGAAATAGAACAACTGCGAAAAGAATTGCGTTATCACAGTTATTTATATTATGTGAAAGATGCACCGCAGATTACAGATTATGAGTATGATCATATGTATCGACGTCTGGTAGAGCTGGAAGCAAAATATCCGGAGTCAGTCACGCCGGATTCACCGACACAGCGTGTTGGGGGAAAGGCGTCGGATGATTTCAGAAAAGTACGGTTTAAAAAGCCAATGCTTTCTCTGACGAACGCATTCAGTGCAGATGAACTACGGGATTTTGACCGCCGGGTTAAAGAAGGTCTGGGAACAGATTCGGTGGAATACATTACAGAACTTAAGATTGATGGATTGTCTATGAATCTGGTGTATGAACAGGGGCGACTGGTTCAGGGACTGACCAGAGGGGATGGCCGTGTGGGAGAAGATGTAACTTCCAACGTAAGAACGATAAATTCCATCCCTCTGTTTATAGAGAATGCTCCGCCATATATGGAAGTACGCGGAGAAGTATACATGCCGCGGAAGAGTTTTATTCAGTTGAATGAAGCCAGAGATGAGGCAGGATTAATGCCGTTTGCCAACTGCAGAAACGCTGCAGCCGGATCACTGCGTCAGCTGGACCCGCATGTCACTGCGGCAAGAAAGCTGGATTTCTTTGCTTATGCACTTGGAAGCGTGGAAGGGCTGGAAATCCATTCCCAGGAGCAACTGCTGAAGCAGCTGGCAGCTTTTCATTTCCGGGTAAATCCCAATTATCGGAAATGGGATTCTATCGAAGGCGTAATAAAGGGTGTGGCCGAATGGCAGGATAAGCGTAGAGCACTGGCATATGATACCGATGGCATGGTTATCAAAGTCAATGATTTTGCGCAGCAGGAGGAACTGGGCGCTACCGTGAAAGATCCGAAATGGGCAACCGCCTATAAATATCCCCCGGAAGAAGCGGAAACACAGGTGGAGCGTATTATTGTCACCATGGGACGTACGGGGGTTCTTACACCATCTGCTGACCTTACACCGGTTCATCTGGCCGGGACTACGGTTAAACGAGCTACTCTGCATAATATGGACTTTATACGTGAAAAGGATATCCGTGTCGGGGATTGGGTGCGTATTTATAAGGCCGGTGAAATCATTCCGGAAGTAGCCGTGGTGGAAAAGGATAAGAGAACTGGCAGTGAAGTGGTTTTTGAAATGCCTTCTCGTTGTCCGGTATGCGGCTCCCTGGTAGAACGTGTGGAAGGAGAAGCGGCTTATCGATGCACCAATCCGGAGTGTGGAGGTATCGTACGGGAAAAGCTCATTCATTTTGCGTCCCGGGATGCAATGGCTATTGATGGCATGGGACCGTCCGTAGTAGATAGCCTCCTGGCATACAATCTGGTGAAAGATCCGGCTGATTTCTACAGTCTCAAAGCGGAAGATATCGAGCAGATAGAACGGATGGGAGAAAAGAGTGCAAATAATCTGGTAGCCTCCATAGCGGCCAGCAAAAATAAGGGTCTGGCCAAACTTCTTTTTGGTCTGGGAATCCGTTATCTTGGAGCCAAGGGCGCAGAGCTTATTGCGGAGCGGTATCATACCATAGAGGCTGTTATGAATGCAGATGTAGAGTCGCTGAAAGGGACGGAAGGCATCGGGAATGTTATTGCGGACAGTTTATATGCCTATTTTAGAAAAGAGAAAAATATAGAATTGATTCACCGGTTGCAGGCAGCGGGGGTTTTAACAGAAGAAGTCCGTGAAGAGCAGATTGGTGGAGCCTTTTCTGGAGAAATGGTAGTTCTCACTGGTAAACTGGCATCTATTGGTCGCAGAGAGGCAGGTGAACGTATCCGCAGTCTTGGGGGAGACGTACAAAGCTCTGTGACGAACAAGACGACTCTGGTGGTAGCAGGAACTGACGCAGGCAGCAAACTGGAAAAGGCCAGGGCCAAAAATATTCCGGTTATTAATGAGCAGGAATTCTTGCAACGGGCTGGTCTTGAAAAGACAGAATAATATCTCTCTGAATATTAGTGTTTATACAAAAAGCAGAAAATACAAAACTGTATTTTCTGCTTTTTTATTGTCATAAAATGGGAATACTAGGAATAAATATACACTTATATACGGAAGTATAACTTAATTTTATGATACGATGCTGGATGAATTTTTATCTGATAATGTTTTTTGAAAAACGAAATAAAGTTTACAATCGGGATAAAATGTAGCAAATGTCCACCGTTAGCGGAATTTCTGATTATTTATGGTGTGCCAATGTCGCGTAATTAACGTATAAGTAAAAAGATGAGAATATACTTGAGTATACTTTTCAGGATAAACCCGGTTTGTTATACTACCCACAGTAAAAGGTTTGATAGACTTCCAGGGAATGAAATGGCGTAAGTAGCCAGCATATTCCTGATGCAGAGAATCATCCGGCCAAGATAAGGCTGCATCGCAGGGGAGGAGTAAGGTGATAGTTTACCCCGGTGTATTGCAGAGCCCTTTCCGGAAGATTCCGGAAAGGGCCTTTTATAATCCGGTTGCATGTAAAGTATGTTTCTGGAATCAGGAATGACTACTAATATTTGGGAGTCGACAGACCGGCAGCTCACCTGGCCTGAAGCTGTCACAAAAAGATGGTGTTCAAAAGGAGGGTATACATATGAACAGGATTTACAGAGTTATTTACAATCAGGCAAAGAATTGTTATGTGGTTACATCAGAATTTGCCAGAGCACATACGAAAAGTGCAGGGAAAGCCACGCGGGGCTTGGTTATTGCCGCTATGACAGCTGGGGCGTTATTGTCCGGGGCGGGAATGAGTTTTGCTGCTCTCAGTACGACGGAAGTCAGCACACCGGCAGGAGGAACAGCCACTGTACTTTCCGGTGAGACCTCCGATGTGGTAACTGATGTTTCCGGATCCGGGAATACACTGACTGTCACCAAAGGGGATGGCACTTCTACGACCGTCGTGGTAAATAATGTAGCTAATGCAACAGAAGCTGAAAAGGCTGTGAGCGATAAGGATGGTAATGATATTTCCACTACGTATCTGAAAACAGCAGATGCAGAAACTACCTATGCAACCAAGACAGAACTGACAGACAAGGCTAATACCGCTGATGTATACAGCAAGACCGAGGCAGATACCAAATTTGCTACCGTCGACCAGTTGCAGGCAGATGTAGCCGCAACCAACAACGAACTTGCCAATAAGGCCAATATTGCGGACGTATACAGCAAGACGGATGCGGATGCTACATTTGCAACCAAGACAGAACTGGCAGATAAGGCTAATACCGCGGACGTATACAGTAAGACGGATGCGGATACCACATTTGCAACCAAGACAGAACTGGCAGATAAGGCTAATACAGCGGATGTATACAGCAAGACCGATGCAGATGCAACTTTCGCAACCAAGACAGAGCTGGCCACTAAGGCAGACAAAACGGAAGTGTATACCAGAACGGAAGCTGATGAGACTTTTGCCACTAAGACTGCATTGCAGGCACAGGCTGACCATGACCAGGCCAATGTAGATGCACTGTCTGGAGCAATCAACAATGGTCTGGCGGTAGATGAAAATAATACATTGCAGAAAATCACTTCTTCTGTTGATGCGGATGGCAACGTAACCACCTCAGTTAATCCGGCAGATACTCTGATTATCAATAAAGATGGGACCAATGCGGTAACCATAGATACTACCGGACTGTCTGTTGGTACAGGAACCAAGATGGACGCCAGTGGGGTATATGCAGGCGGCAGTAACAGTACCGATGCAGCGGCTGCATTAAATGCAGATGGAAGCATTAAAGGGGCCAGTGGCAAGTTTACTGTGGATACCAGTGGAAACCTGAATACTCATGCAGGAAAGATTTCCACAGAAGGGGGCTCCATTAACACCGGTGCCGGTGACATTAATACAGCCGGAGGACAGCTTCTTACAGCCGGTGGAACCATTAATACAAGTGGTGGCTCTATTATTGGCGGAGGTATTACCGGAACCAGTCTGAACACTCAGGGCGGAGACATTATCGGTGGTAATATTACGGCCACAGGATTGAACACCCAGGGCGGTGCAATCAGCAGCGGTGATATTAACTCTACAGGTGCAATTCATGCCAGTGGTAAGATAACAGGCAATGGATTGGATGCAAATGGAGGAAGCATCACTGGAGGAAGTCTCAGTGTTACCGGTTCTATGACAGGATATGATCTTACCCTGAGTGGAGGAAATCTGAACGCAGGAAGTGGAACTATCAGCACCACAGGAAATGTAGAAGCAGGAAATATCACTTCCACCGGTACAATTACGACTTCAAATCTGGAAGTGACCGGAGATTTTGCAACTGATCACATGACGATTGGTCATGAAACCAATAATAAGACAGATATTAACAAGGGAAACATCAGCGCAGTTAATGGAGTGATTTCCACTAATATAGCAGATCAGTCAGTGAAGGCCAGTGCACTTACTTTCACAGAAGATGGTTACAAGGCAGCCGTAGCTGGGCATGGAGCAACGTCCAACAGTGGGGCTTCCACGGAAGTAACTATGAACGGGGTAACCAATACCTCAATGGATAGTCTTGGTAATTCTTCTGTATGGAGTCAGACTTCAAAGAGCCAGACGGCTACAACTACTGACAGTACAGGAGCGCGTAGTGAAGTGGCACAGTCTTCTTCGCAGTATGGTTCATCCATTTATGATTCTTCAGGAAATCTGAAGTCTTATATTACCCAGCGAATGGCACAGATTATTCAGGGGGTAACTGATGGTACAACCACCACAACGATTGATCAGGGCCCTGCAAATATTACAAATACGGCATCCAATGGCAGTATTACCAATGAGGCTATGACGCTGGTAAATACCGCTACTGCCGATATGACTAATACGGTAGGCGGCAAGCTGGTGAACAACGTAACCGGTAATATGGAAAACACCGTGGGTGGAGACCTGAAGAATGTGGTAACCGGGGATGTGTCCACGGAAGGGAAGAACATTTCCAGTACCGCTACTGCCGATATGACTAATACGGTAGGCGGCAAGCTGGTGAACAATGTAACCGGTAATATGGAAAACACCATTGGCGGAGACCTGAAGAACGTAGTAACCGGGGATGTGTCCACCGAAGGGAAGAACATTTCCAGCACCGCTACTGCTGACATGACCAACACGGTAGGCGGCAAGCTGGTGAACAATGTAACCGGCA
>OHAG01001329.1_pt1 | contig 16248 bp, 17 predicted proteins | sample 1577081 | NCBI WGS metagenome assembly OHAG01 (sample SAMEA3541513, study PRJEB24748) | human gut metagenome | biome: human gut; feature: human-associated habitat; material: faeces | place: China | collected 2012
GCTGCGCAAATTCTATTTTATGCGTGCTGTCGCACGAAGCACAAAATAGAAATCTGACTTTTTCGACAAGCTGCCCCCCGTCTTTGACGGGGGGTGTGTTTCTATAACTGTTTGAAAAACTGTATTTTTACTTCTGCTGCCACGCCATTCCGTAATCTTTTTCTCCGGTAGCTTCATCCAGGCCGCTGTACTGAATTTCAAATCCTTCTCTTTGATAAAAAGATATTGCTGGTGTGTTTTTTTGATATACATTCAAAATCAGTTTGCTTCTTGTATTCTTTACATAATTCAGCAGTATTTTACCAATACTCTGCGACTGCATTGCCTCAGAAACAAAAATGCCTTCAATATATTCACCATTCAGCCCGATAAATCCTTGTATCTTCTGATTGTCCTCATAGACATAGACAGTTGCCTGCAGCAGCAGTTCTTTCACAAGCTCCAAATTACTTTTCCAATATTGGGCAGGGATAAAATAATGTGCCTTTATATTGGTATCCAGCCATATATCGGCAACTTGATTGATATCTGCTTTTCGTAATTCTCTAATCATAGCGGGGGACTCTCCTGCAAATTTGATTGTTACACAATAGAAGGTAATGTCAGATACGTTACCGGATGTGGAAACGTAAACAGCGGGCGCTGGTTGCCGCTGGCGTTGATCAGCGTGAGGGACAGCGTGCGCAGGTCATTCGTCGGCAGCGGCACAAGCTGTGTCCACTCGGTGCGGATAAACCGGTCCGGACCGGTCTCGGTCAGCGTGTAAGTTCCGTTATGGTATGCAAGGAACAGGGGCTGTCCCAGAGTAGGCTGCATTTCCAGAGAAATGGCAGCATTCCGATCTCGATGGATTGCAAAAAAGCGCGTCAGCAGCGCATACGGCGGCTTGAGTTTATTCTGTCCGGTCAGGCGCAGTGTACCGCAGTCGCGCCAGCGCGGCACGGAACAGATATGCCGGGCGTCCCACTCGGTCACCGGATCAAAAATGTGCTGCCCAATGTCGGAATCGGACATAAACCATTCGGTGTAGGGGAGACCATAGGCGTTTTCGCCATCTGCGGAAAACAAAACCGAATAGATGAATTCGTCAGTCTGTCCGCACGGCTGCAGGTGATACTCTGTGCCATCGAACATCAGAGAGCCGGTTTCCCCGTTCGGTGTGCGCAAGGTGAGCGTGCTGGGTTCGTCCGCTGCGGCAAGCTCATACAGTACAGAATCATCTATGACCTCGCGGTCAGAGGAGATTGTCAGCGTGCCGAAATCAGCCGCCATAGCGGGATAAGCACATAAAACCAGCGTCAAAACGGCAGATAACAGGCGTTTTTTCATATAATCGCCTCCTTGGATGCTGCTTTATCTGTAATCACTTTCTTTTCGCTTTCTAATTCCTTATTTTCCTCTCCAATAATTTCCTTGTTTGATCAAACTGGAATTGGTCAAGCTTTTGACTTAGAGCATTTCCAAGTTACAAATGCAAGAATACCGCAGATTACAGCAACTCCGATGCATACGGCTCTCGCAATATTGCTCAAATCCAAGAAGCCACTTCCTGAACCTGTAATAGCACAGGCGATTGCTAAAATGGTTATGAGAGTAAAAACAATACTAATCACTTTCAGAATGACACCTTTTTCCATGCAATCACGCTCCTTTATCAAATCCTAATTTATCATTCTACTGTGACTTCACTATACCATGAATGCGTCCGAAACACAATCACCCATTGACACCACCGATATTCCGATAGATAATATAGGTAATAGAGAAACTTTACGCAAGAAGGGAAGTGCTTTAACGAATGAAACGCAGCTACGAGATGGACCTGTGCAGCGGTCCGCTGCTGAGCAAAATCCTGCTGTTTTCGCTGCCGCTGATTCTTTCGGGTGTGCTGCAGCTGCTGTTCAACGCGACTGACATTGTCGTAGTCGGCAAATTTGCGGGCAGCAATGCGATGGCGGCGGTCGGCTCGACCACCTCGCTGTTTAACCTGCTGGTCAACTCATTCATCGGTATTTCGGTTGGCGCGAACGTGCTTGTCGCGCGACATTACGGCGAGCGGGATTACGACGGTGTGCAGCAGACCATCCAGACGGCGCTGCTCACCGGCTTAATTGGCGGCACGATACTGATCGTGCTCGGCGTTGTGCTCGCACGTCCCATGCTGACGCTGATGGCTACGCCGGATGAGGTTATCGACCAGGCCGTGCTGTACATGCAGGTGTACTTCATCGGTATGCCGGCAACCATGATCTACAACTTCGGTGCAGCCGTGCTGCGTGCCGTGGGCGATACCCGGCGTCCGCTGTACTTCCTGATGGCGGCAGGCGTGATGAACGTCCTCGGCGACCTGCTGTTTGTGTGCATCCTCGGCATGGGTGTCGCCGGAACGGCTATCGCCACCGTGCTCAGCCAGTGCGTTTCGGCGGGCCTAACCGTGCTGTGCCTTGTCAAAACGGATGGTATGTGCCACCTCGACCTGCGCCGTCTGCACTTCCGCGCGGATAAATTCGCCCGCATCATGCAGATCGGTCTGCCTGCCGGTATGCAGAGCGTTATCTTCAATATCTCGAACGTACTCATTCAGTCCTCGGTCAACAGCTTCGGCGCAGTAACGGTTGCGGGCAACACGGCAGCCGCCAACATTGAGGGCTTTGTGTACATTTCGATGAACGCGCTCTATCAGACCTCCATCAGCTTCACCAGCCAGAATCTCGGTGCAAAGAATTACCGCCGCATCGACCAGACACTCGTGCGCTGCATGTGCATCGTCACACTAATCGGTCTGGTGCTCGGCAACGGCGCACATCTGCTTGGCAATCATCTGCTGCACATCTACTCGGATGATCTGGAGGTCATCTCGTTCGGTATGCAGCGCCTGTCAGTCATCAGCGTCACCTACTGCCTGTGCGGCATGATGGATGTGCTCGCGGGCACAATACGCGGTCTGGGCTATTCCATGCTGCCAATGATCGTCTCGCTGATTGGCGCATGTGTGTTTCGTATCATCTGGATTTTTACGGTCTTTCGTGTGCAGCATACGCTATTCATCCTGTATGCGTCCTACCCGATCTCGTGGATACTGACCATCCTGGCGCACTTTGTGTGCTACCTGATCGTGCGGAAAAAGGTTTTCCGGCCGCAGGAGACATAAGCGCGCGTTTTTCTCCGGAAAACGGTTGTAATTGACGGTTAAATATAGTATAATACTCGTGCAATGCGGGAATTTCCCGCGTAATAAGTAAATAAGCGAACAGTCGGTGCCGCTGTATGTTTTCGAACAGGACAGCGGGTAAAAGGGAAGCAGGTGCAAATCCTGCACGATCTCGTCACTGTAAGCGGGGAATGAACTGCCATTTACGTCACTGATATTACGGTATCGGGAAGGCGGCAGTTCTAAGGCAACATCGCATGATGAAAGCTGCGGCGCTTTGCGGAAATTTTGTGTCCTGACTTCGTTGTGATTTCACGGTAATACATCAAGTATTACCGCAAAACCACGTCTCGTCAGTACGCGAGAATTTATTCGCAAATCGCTCTTGTTCAATTATGCGGTATTGCCTTAAGAGCCGCAAGTCAGGAAACCTGCCGGTCTGTTGGTACGGGAAGCTGCTTCCGGGTCACGAGTTATTGATTGTACTGATACCGCATGATTTTTGATTCAGGCAGTCCCTTTCATCATATATTGATGGGGGACTGTGTGTTTTCCGTACCCTTTTTCTTTCAAAGTGTGCGCTTTCGCTTTGCAGGCAAAATGAAGGAGGAAAACCATGAGCAAAGTAAGCAAACTGAAGAAGCTCGGCATTATGCTGATCGTTTCCGGCATGCTGATGTCCATGCTGACCGCTTGCGGCGGCAGCAAGACCGCAGCTGCGGATGGCACGAAGGACAATAACACCACTGCACAGACTGATGCGCAGGATCAGACCGATCCGGACGAAAACTATGAAACGGGTGACGCTTCCTTGGACGATCCGCTGAATCAGGATGAAATCGGCGATACCGAGCTGCTCGTAGTCAGCTTCGGCACCAGCTATAACGACAGCCGCCGTGAGACCATCGGCGCCATCGAGAAGGCGATGCAGAAGGCGTTCCCGGATTACGCGGTACGCCGCGGCTTCACCAGCCAGATCATCATCGACCATGTAAACAAGCGTGACGGCGAGAAGATCGACAACGTAACCGAGGCACTGGACCGCGCCGTAGACAACAAGGTAAAGACCCTGGTTGTTCAGCCGACCCATCTGATGAACGGTCTGGAGTACAACGACCTCAAGGATGAGCTGGCAGGCTATTCGGATTCCTTCGAGAAGATCGTGCTCGGTGATCCGCTGCTGACCTCTGATGATGACTTCCAGAAGGTTATGAATGCCATCGTAGACGCAACCAAGGAGTATGACGACAGCGAGACCGCAATCTGCTTCATGGGTCACGGCACCGAGGCGGATTCCAACAGTATTTACACCAAGATGCAGGAGACCCTCAAGGCCGCAGGCTATGATAACTACTTTGTCGGCACTGTTGAGGCAACTCCGTCCCTCGATGACGTAATCGCAGCCGTTAAGGCAGGCGGCTATAAGAAGGTTGTTCTGCGTCCGCTGATGATCGTTGCAGGCGACCACGCCAATAACGATATGGCAGGCGACGAGGACGGCTCCTGGAAGACCGAGTTTGAGAAGGCAGGCTTCGAGGTAACCACCGTAGTTGAGGGCCTTGGCTCCGTGCAGGCAATCCAGGATCTGTTTGTTGCACACGCACAGGCAGCGATTGATTCCCTGAAGTAAATCAAGTAAACAGCAGGGTCCGAGCCGTGGAATGCGGACGGACCCTGTTTTTGTGAGATTTTGATTGTCGATTTCGGTGTGCAGAATTGAAAATGGAGGATGGAAAATTATACCCAGAGTGAAGAAAATGCGATAGGTGTAATTCGCAGGTGCTGCGAGTAACAACGCGTAAAAGAGTTGCGCGACACGGTTATGTCGCGCCTGCGCAGACCTTCCGGCCTGTGTAGCAGTACACTGTCTGTGAACTGCGAAAAGGCAGAGAAAGACACGCTGCGGTAACCCGACTGCCGTTCCTTTTTTCAGAGCGGTCTCGTCTTTCTGATTTTCGCCGTGCTATGATAGGAAAGGGGTGATTCACAAGAGGGTGGAAACCTTGGTGTCTACCCTCTTGTGCCCCTGCCGGGTAGGCAAGATTCCGTTCGCTTCTCAAGCGCAAATGCCCCGAATGGCAGCCATTCATCAAAATCCCGTTTATATCGCAAAACAAAGGAGAAACCACAATGAAGAACAAAAAAGCACTGTTAAGCGCCGTATTTGCGGCATTTATGCTGCTCTCCGCCTGCGGCGGCAGCACCCAGCAGGACACCGCCGCGCAGGACAGCAGCACCACCTCTCAGGTCGCTTCTGCGTCCGATATGGCCGGTGTCGAGGACGTTGTTGAGGACGGCATGACGCCGATCACCGGCGACAAAGTGAAGGACGGCACCTACGATGTAACCGTCGATTCCAGCTCCAACATGTTCAACGTCACTGCGTGCGAGCTGACCGTCAAGAACGGCGAAATGACCGCTAAGATGCACATGGGCGGTACCGGTTATCTGTACGTCTACATGGGCACCGGCGAGGAGGCTGCCGCTGCCGCTGAGGCCGACTACATTCCGTTCACCGAGGAAGCCGACGGCACACACAGCTTTACCGTTCCGGTTAAGGCGCTCGATGAGGGCATTGACTGTGCAGCCTTCAGCAAGAAGAAGGAGAAGTGGTACGACCGCACTCTGGTGTTCCGTGCGGACTCTTTGCCGGCAGACGCACTGGCAGACGGCGTAATGACCACAGCTGAGAGCCTGTCTCTCGCAGACGGCACCTACACCGCTGACGTAACGCTTTCCGGCGGCTCCGGCCGTGCAAGCGTGGAATCTCCTGCAGCGCTGACTGTTTCGGGCGGCAAGGTGACGGCTAAGATCATCTGGAGCAGCAAAAACTACGATTACATGAAGGTGAACGACGAAAAGTACGATGCTGTGATCGAAAATGAGCACTCCACGTTTGAAATTCCGGTTGCGGGCTTTGACTGGGCGATGCCGGTCGTAGCCGACACTACCGCAATGAGTGAGCCGCACGAGATCGAGTACACGCTGCGTTTTGACTCTGCGTCCATCGCTCCGGCAGCAAAATGAGAAGAATTACAGCATGGTGCCTGAGTGCGGCACTGCTGCTCGGCGGTCTGTCCGGCTGCGGAACTGCCCGGCAATCGACCGCACAGACGCAGGCGGCGGTCTCGTGGAGCGACATGCAGCCGACCGACAGCATGGATTTGGAGTATGCCGAGTGCTTCTCGGTCGATCACTATGACGGCGGCTATTCGCTCATTACCGTGAAGGACGACGCACGTTATCTGGTCGTTCCGGAAAACGCGTCCGTGCCGGACGGTCTGGACGCAGATGTCGTGGTGCTGCAGCAGCCGCTGGACAGCATTTATCTGGTCTCATCAAGTGTCATGGACCAGTTCGTTGCACTGGATGCGCTGGACAGCATTTCACTGTCCGGCACTAGGCAGGACGGTTGGTACATCGACGAGGCCAAGCAGGCGATGGCGGACGGAAAAATCGTCTACGCGGGCAAGTACAGCGCGCCGGATTACGAGACCATCTACTCCGCTGACTGCAATCTTGCTATTGAGAACACCATGATCTACCATACGCCTGAGGTAAAGGAGCAGCTCGAAAAGCTGGGTATTCCGGTGTTTGTCGAGCGTTCCAGCTACGAGCCGCACGCACTCGGCCGCATGGAATGGATCAAGGTGTACGGCACGCTGCTCGGCTGCGAGGACAAGGCGGAAAAGCTGTTTGCGGATAAGGTGGACGGCATTGTGGACATCCTGCAGAAGCCGGCAGCCGGCAAGACGGTTTCGTTCTTTTACATCACGTCGAACGGTGCGGTCAATGTTCGCAAATCCACGGATTATATCGCGGAGATGCTCAGTCTGGCAGGAGGAAAGTACATTTTTGACGATCTGACGGATGATACGGCAAAGTCCACCGTCAATATGCAGATGGAAAGCTTTTACGCCGGAGCCAGGGACGCGGATGTGATGATCTACAACGCCACCATCGACAGTGAGCTGCAGACGCTTGACCAACTGCTGGAAAAAAGCCCGCTGCTTGCGGACTTCAAGGCCGTGAAAAACGGCAATGTGTGGTGTACAGAGAAGAATCTGTACCAGTCCACAATGGAACTGGACGAGCTGATCCGCGACTTCCATACCGTCATTGCAGACGGAGACCCATCCACGCTGAAATATTTACACAAACTGTCCTGAAAGGAGAGGATTTCCCGTGAAACCGCAGCCTAAAATGCGCTATGCGGGCGCGTTTGCCGTGCTGCTGGCACTGCTGGCCGTGCTGTTCGTGTGGAATGTCAACTCGGGCAGCCTGCACCTGTCAGTGCGAGAGGTCGCGCAGATTCTGCTGACGCACAGCGGCGACAATGCGGTCATCGTGTGGGAGATTCGCCTGCCGCGTATTTTCGCGGCCATTCTGCTCGGCGGTGCGCTGTCGGTCTCCGGCTTTCTGCTGCAGACCTTTTTCGCCAACCCGATCGCGGGACCGTTCGTGCTGGGTATTTCCTCGGGGGCTAAGCTGACGGTCGCGCTGACGATGATAGGCGCGCTGTCCTGCGGGCGCGTGCTCGGCTCTGCCGTCATGATAACAGCCGCCTTTGCGGGAGCCATGCTCTCGATGGGCTTTGTGCTGCTCATCGCGCAGCGCGTGCGGCAGATGCCGCTGCTGGTTGTGAGCGGCGTGATGATTGGCTATATCTGCTCGGCGGTGACGGATTTCGTCATTACCTTTGCTGAGGATTCCAATATTGTCAACCTGCATAACTGGTCGATGGGCAGCTTTTCGGGCATTTCCTGGGACAATATCCGCGTGATGACGCCGGTCGTGCTCGCGGCGCTCGTGTGCGTGTTCCTGCTGTCCAAGCCGATCGGTGCGTACCAGCTCGGTGAGGGGTATGCCCGCAGTATGGGCGTCAATATCACCGTGTTCCGCATGGTGCTGATCCTGCTGTCGAGCGTGCTCTCGGCGTGTGTAGCGGCGTTTGCCGGACCGATCTCGTTCGTCGGTATCGCGGTTCCGCATCTTGCGAAAAGCCTGTTCGGCACGGCAAAGCCGATCCTGATGATACCGGCGTGCTTTCTCGGCGGTGCGGGATTCTGCCTGTTGTGCGATCTCATCGCGCGGACGGTGTTTGCACCGACGGAGCTGAGTATCAGCACCGTGACAGCTTTGTTTGGTGCGCCGGTCGTCATTTATATTATGGTGCATCGGAAGTCCTCCAGAGGGTGAGTCTGCGTCCTCACGCAGAGGGAGTGGGAGCCAACCCTTGGCTTGGGGACCAAAAGGATAGACACCAAGGTTTCTATCCTCTTGGAACTCCAGTTTCCTATTGTTAGATAGTCTGGCGCATATCAGAGACCGGCGACCGCTTCGAAAAGGGGGAACGGCAGACGGGTTACTCTTTCGTGTCTTTCTCCGCTTTTTCGCGGTTCACAGATAACGTACTGCTACACAGGTCGGAAGGTCTCCGCAGGCGCGGCATGGCAGTGCCGCGCAACCCTTGGGCACGCTGTAACGCCCGGCACCTACGAATTTTTCTGCTTAGTAGAATTTATCTACGCAGATGCTGTCTATTATAACCGGCTCACAAATCGTGCGGCACTGTCATCCCCCAGGGGACCCTCTCTTGCCCTTCGGGCAATTCACCTTGTGCCGCACCCTGTGCAGAGTAGCCGGTATGTGTAGCAGTACGCTATCTGACACTGCGAATATGTGGATACATGGACGCGTTAAACGTGTCCTGCGGAAGAAAAAATCCTCTGCCGTTCCCTAATAGTCTCAGCTCTGCAAATTTCGCCGTGCTATCCCAAAAGGAAACGGGATTCATAAGGGTGGAAACCTTGGTGTCCACCCTTATGCCCTTCGCTGTGGGCACGGCGCCCCTGCCGGGTAGGCAAGATTCTCTTGCTTCGTAAGCAATCATGTTAAAGAAGAAGGTACAAAATGTCCCATCCTTTCGTCGAAACAAAAGAAATGACCGTCGGCTACCGCGGTGTGCCGCTCATCCGCGACATCGCCCTGCGTGTTCACCGCGGTGAGATTTTAACGCTCATCGGTCCGAACGGCTCGGGTAAATCGACCATCCTCAAAAGCCTCATCCGTCAGCTGGCGCTCATCGGCGGTACGGTATATCTGGATGGCAAATCGCTGCAGACTCTGCCTGAACGTGACCTTGCGCGCACGATGTCCGTGCTGCTCACCGAGCATGTGCGGCCGGAGCTGATGACCTGCTGGGATGTGGCGGCTGCAGGCCGCTATCCGTACACCGGACGGCTTGGTCTGCTCAGCGACGAGGACCGCGCCAAGGTGGACGAGGCGCTTGCACTTGTCGGCGCAGATGAACTGGCCGACCGCGATTTTTCCTGCATCAGCGATGGACAGCGGCAGCGTGTGCTGCTGGCCCGCGCCATCTGCCAGGAGCCGGAGGTCATTGTGCTCGATGAGCCCACCTCCTTCCTCGACATTCGCTACAAGCTGGAACTGCTGACCGTGCTCAAGCAGCTGGTGCGCGAAAAGCAGGTGGCGGTCATTCTCTCGCTGCACGAAATCGATTTGGCACAGAAGCTGTCCGACCGGCTCATCTGCGTTCACAACGGCAGAATTGAGCGCTGCGGCACGCCGGAGCAGGTATTCACCGGCGACTACATCCGCACCCTGTATGACCTCGAGCGCGGCACTTATAACGAGCAGTTCGGCAGTCTGGAGCTCGAGCGGGTGACAGGCGAGCCGCGCGTGTTCGTTATCGGCGGCGGCGGAAGCGGAACGGCACTGTACCGCAGACTGCAGCGGCGCGGCATTCCGTTCGCGGCAGGCATTCTGCCGGAGAACGATGTAGAGCTGCCGACGGCTCGTGCTCTGGCGGTCGAGACCGTCACCGAGCGGGCGTATCAGCCGATCGGTGAGGACGCTTACGCGCGTGCGCAGGCGCTTGTACGGCAGTGCGGAAATGCGGTCTGCTGTCTGGATTTGTTCGGTCCGGTCAACGAAAAAAACCGCGTGCTGCGCGACTGGGCACAGCAGGAGGGGCTGCTGCGGAGCAAATCGGAATTGGGAAATATTACATGATGATCGCCTGAAATGTTGCTCAAAACGCAATGTTGTGGTAAAATAGCCAATAATGCCAATGGTGACAGGGGAGGTTCCGCCCGGTCACCGGTGAGAGCAACCACTTTGTCACAGGAAAGTGATAACATGGCAAGAAAGCAACAAAAACGACATAACAGAGGCAGCGATCGGCGGAAAACCGCCCATGCACATCGCAGTACGCGGCATATGCAGCCGGTAAGAACGCAGAAAACGGTCAGACGCCGTCTGCCCGAGGCGGAAGTGCGCCGCAGACAGCGGGCACGCCGTCGGCAGTTTGCGCTGCTCGGGCTGGCAGTCCTGCTCATTGTGCTTATTTTCGCCTTTCGGCATTTGATCAGCACACCGCAGCAGAGCGGCGCGGACGGTGATACCGGCAATTCCGGCACGAGCGCGACCGAGGAGGTCAAGCAGGTAGCCAAGGCAGTGAATGTCTATCAGTCGGTTATGTACTATCAGCCGGTGGTGCAGAAATACGCCGAACAGAACGGCATTCCGGAGTACACGGATGTACTGCTGGCTATCATGCAGGTGGAGAGCGGCGGCAAGCTGACCGATATCATGCAGTCCTCCGGCAGCGCGGGTCTGCCGAACGATTCACTCGAGGAGGAGAGCTCGATCCGGCAGGGATGCACCTATTTTGCACACCTGCTGCGTAAGGGCAAATCGCTGGACTGTGATCTGGACTGCATCATTCAGGCGTATAATTACGGCAGCGGTTTTCTCGATTACGCAGCCAAGTTCAACGGCGTTTACAGCACCGAGTTGGCGGAAAAGTTCGCGGAGGAGCAGTCCGGCGGCAACACTGTCCAGTACGACAATCCGATGGCGGTGAAGGAAAACGGTGGCTGGCGCTATGCCTACGGCAATATGTTCTATGCCCGTCTGGTTAAGCAGTATTTGATCGAGTGATCGTATTTTGCGTTCTGTTTGGACAAAACTACTTGACAAATCGTCTGCAAAAAGCTATACTTATCCCACAGCTTAGATTATTTATAAAACCGTAGGAAAAGGAGGAAATCACAGTGCGTGCAGTTCGAATGGAAATGTGCATGATGTGTGGTTCTGCTCGTTTTTCTGCGAAGCAGCCGTAAGGCTGAAACGCATAGGCGGGCCGCTTTTCATGCGGCTGATACAGAAAACGGGCGGAAAGCAGAAACCTGCTTTCCGCTTTTCTTTTGAAAATGTAAGGAGGAATGAATGTGGCACAGGATGTGATCGTCCGGATTCAGGGCCTGAACAAGACCTTTCGCGGCAGAGCCGGAACGGTAGTTGCGCTGAACGGTATTGACCTTGATATCTATCGCGGCGAGATTTTCGGCATTATCGGTCTTTCGGGCGCAGGCAAGTCCACACTGGTACGCTGTATCAACTTTTTGGAGAAGCCCACCGAGGGCACGGTAACGGTGGACGGAGAGGAACTCGGCAGACTGAGCAAAAAGCAGCTGCTCGAGGCTCGCCGGTCGATGGGTATGATCTTCCAGCAGTTCAACCTGCTGCAGCAGAGAACCGCACTGCAGAATATCTGTTTTCCGCTGGAGATTGCGGGAACCGGCAAAGCAGATGCGGAAAAACGGGCGCGTGAGCTGCTCGAGATCGTCGGTCTGTCAGACCGAGCGGATAACTATCCGAGCCAGCTGTCCGGCGGTCAGCAGCAGCGTGTGGCGATTGCACGAGCACTTGCGACCAACCCGAAAATCCTGCTGTGCGACGAGGCGACAAGCGCACTCGACCCGACGACAACGCGCTCCATTCTCGCGCTGCTCAAGGAGATCAACAAGACGCTCGGCATCACCATCATCGTTATCACGCATGAGATGGCGGTCATCGAGGAGATCTGCCAGAGAGTTGCGATCATTGATTCCAGCCGTATTGCCGAGGTCGGCACGGTGGACGAGGTGTTCACCCGACCGAAATCCGCAATGGCCAAGCAGCTTATCTATCCGGACGGTAAACGCAATTCTCTTGCGACCGGCAAGCGGTATTGCCGCATTGTGTTTGACGGCAATTCGTCGTTCGAGCCGGTGGTATCCAACATGGTGCTCGAGTGCAAGGCGCCGGTCAATATTATGTTCGCGGACACCAAGAACATGGATGGCAAGGCTTACGGTCAGATGATCCTGCAGCTTCCCGAGGACGAACGCGCGGCAAAACGCGCACTGGCGTACCTCGAAACCCAGAACGTACACGCAGAGGAGGTAGCCGATTATGCTTCCGTTTAATGTTTGGGCGCAGAGCCTTTGGGAAACCCTGTATATGGTCATTGTTTCGACCGTTATCTCGTATGCGATCGGTCTGCCGCTCGGTCTGACGCTGGTTGTTACCGATAAGGGCGGCATCCGTCCGATGCCGGTCGTCAACACGGTTCTGGGCGTGGTTGTCAATATCATGCGCTCTATCCCGTTCCTGATTCTTGCCGTTATGATTACACCGATTACGCGCGCGATTGTCGGCAAGGCCATCGGCACCACTGCGATGATCGTTCCGCTGACCTTTGCGGCAGCACCGTATGTAGCCCGCATGGTCGAATCCTCCATCAAGGAGGTGCCGTTTGGTGTGATCGAAGCCGCACAGTCCATGGGTGCAAGCCCGTGGCAGATCGTGTGGAAGGTGCTCGTGCCGGAGGCAAAGCCGTCCCTGATGGTTGGCGGCGCAATCTCGGTCGTTACCATCCTCGGATATTCCGCGATGGCAGGCTTTATCGGCGGCGGCGGTCTGGGTACCGTAGCCGTAAACTACGGCTATAACCGCTATAATTTCCCGATCATGCTGATAGCGGTTATCATTATCGTCATCGTTGTTCAAATTTTCCAGGAGGTCGGCATGCGCCTTGCACACCATCTGGATAAGAGAAACAGATAATCGTTTTTCATTCTCAATTTTATTTTGTTATCATTAAAAATGATATATATCAGAAAAGGAGCGAATTCCAATGAAGAAGACAATCGCAGCAATTCTGGCAGGCGCCCTGTGCCTGACCGCACTGACCGCTTGCGGCGGCAGCAAGACCGACAGCGCTGCAGCTGACAGCAGCAGCGCAGCAGCAGGCGACGACAAGACGATCACCGTTGGCGCTACCCCGACTCCGCACGCAGAGATCCTGAATGCGGCAAAGGACGCACTCAAGGCTGAGGGTTACACCCTGAATGTTGTTGAGTTCACCGACTATGTGCAGCCGAACACCGCACTGGTTGACGGTGATCTGGATGCAAACTACTTCCAGCACACTCCGTACCTGAACAACTTCAACAAGGAGAACGGCACGGATCTGGCTGCTGCATTCGATATGCACTACGAGCCGTTCGGCATTTACGCCGGTAAGACCGCTTCCATCGAGGAGCTGAAGGACGGCGCTTCCATTGCCATCCCGAACGACGGCTCCAACGAGACCCGCGCACTGCTTCTGCTGCAGGATGCCGGTCTGATCAAGCTGAAGGACGGCATTGACCCGACCTCCGACGCTACCAAGCTGGATATCACCGAGAACCCGAAGAACCTGGACATTCAGGAGATCGCTGCAGAGCAGCTGCCGCGTTCTCTGGCAGACGTTGACCTTGCTGTTATCAACGGCAACTATGCACTGCAGGCAGACCTGAACGCCGCTGAGGACTCCCTCATCACCGAGAACCCGGACTACGCTAAGGTCTATGTAAACGTAGTTGCTTGCCGTTCCGGTGAGGAGAACAGCGACAAGATTCAGGCACTGAAGAAGGCGCTGCAGAGCGATGACGTTAAGAAGTACGTTGACGAAACCTATAAGGGTGCAGTCGTAACCGTATTCTAACTTCGATCACGACCACGCTCGTGATCGAGGAGGACATGCCGAGCAATAGCTCGGACATGTCTGGGGCGGGATTCTGCGCGTCCGCTTTGCGGGCACACAGAATCCCTTACTTGTATAAAATCCCACGCACATGTCGCGGGATTTTATGAAAAGAGGCGGCATAGACCGCCTTTTTCTATTATATGCGCACTTACGCGCTGTCCGCTGCGGCGGAGCCAATGGCTCGGATTTCTGGACGAAATCCTGCCATGCGGGTGCGGCTTGCAAGCAAGCCGGAATAAAAAGAAAACCGAGGCGGATGCCTCGGTTTTTGTTTTGCCTGTTACTGTACATTCAGCGTAAACGCCGGATTTTCGGCGGCCGCGTCCGCCAGCACGCGGAGCACCAGTTCGCCGTAATTGCCGAGATGCGCGACCAGCATCTCCGGGTGCCGCAGCGTGAGCCGCGCCGCCGGATAGGCGGTCAGCAGGTCGTACAGCGCGTCCAGATTGCGGCCGTAGTCGGCAGGAAAGCCGCACACCTTGGTCAGCACATCGTGCAGCTGCTCGCGCGTGTACAGCGTTTCCGCGTCCAAAAGCAGTTCTTTCATTCTCATTTCCCCCGAAATTGAATTATTGTAAAAGCTATTCTGTGATTTCCTCAAAACTCTCGTAATGGTCGGCGGTGTAGTAGATTCGGCCGTCGTCCGCGTAGACCAGCCGTTCCGCGCCGCGCTTGTCGGCTCCGCGGGTGTTGAGGTCGCACTCGTGATAGCTGCCGTCCGGCAGGGTGCCTTCGTAGTTGCCGAACCGGTCGCCGCCGATCGAACAGCCGGGTGCATACGGCTCGAGCGAGCCGCCCTGCCAGCCGAGTGCCTGTGCCTGCTTTTTCGTGATGTAGTTGGAGGGCAGGTGCCCATATTCGGTCAGATAGGCGGCAACCTCGTCCTTGCTGTCGTACTGCCCATCCTCGGTGACGGAAACAGCGGAAGCGCTGTCCGAGGTGATGATGGCGGTCGGTCCGTCCTCACCGCCGATGATGCTGATTTGACCGGCGCAGCCGGTCAGCGTGCCGAACGCCAGCAGCAGGGACAGCCATAAAGCGGTTAATTTTTTCATATTCTGTTACTCCTTCGCCGTAGGATAGAACAGCACGAACAGATCGTGGTACAGATTGCGTCCGTCACCGCTCTTGATGGCGCGCAGCTTGCCGTTGACGAACACATAGCCGTCTGTGTTCACGCCGATCGAGTTGCCGTTCTGGAAGGTCACGGTCAGGCGGTTGGCAGTCAGCTTGTTCTGGCTGGGCTTGATAAAGTGCGGATAGGCGGTGTAGGTTTGCTCGCTGAGCAGCTGTATGATAGCGGTTTTCTGGTTGTCGTCGGTTTGCGGTACCTCCACGTCATTCTCGGTGAGGGTGATGGTGGATTGCGGTCCGGTTTCCGCGATGTCGGAAAAGTCCTGGCTGTAAACGTGGGTATAGATCAAACGTCCGGTGGCGAACAGCAGCAGAAGCAGCAGCGTGCCGCAGATGGCCAACACGAGCGAAACGGTTTTTCGCATGGAAAATTAACTCCTTTGGGTTTTATATAAAACAGGTTTTTGATTGTGAACGGTAGGTTTTTTGCCTGCAATCAAGCGGAGAGCTGCGCTCTGCGGAGCGCGGGAGTTCGCCGCGCCCTGCGGCGGGGCAAGAGGGTAGACACCTACGGTTTCTACCCTCTTAACTCCCACTTCCTTTTGGGAGGGTCTGGCGCAGATTACCGACATGTGACCGCTGCGAGATAGGGGAACGGCAGAGGATTTTTTCTACCGTAGGGGAGCACAGTGTGCTCCCATGTCGAAACCTATACGCAGTGCCGGATACCGTTCTGCTACATATGTGGTTTCACCTCCGCTGGGTGCGGCACAAGGTGAATTGCCCGAAGGGCAAGAGAGGGTCCCCTGGGGGATAGCAGTGCCGCACGATTCGTGAGCGGTTTATGATAGACAGCACCTGCGCAGATAAATTCTACTAAGCAGATAGATTCGTAGGTGCTGGGCGTTACAACGTGCCTACGGGTTGCGCGACACGGGTATGTCGCGCCTGCGTTGACCCTCCGATCTGTGTAGCAGTACGTTATCTGTGAACTGCGAGCATTGCACGAAACAAACGCAGTGGTAACCCGACTGTCGTTCTCCTGTTTCGGAGCGGTCGCCGCTCTCCGATTTTCGCCAGACTATCTAACAAGGGAAAGGTAGGAGTTCAAAGAGGAAGGAAAACCGCAGGTTGTCCTTCCTTT
>OHAG01001336.1_pt1 | contig 16210 bp, 21 predicted proteins | sample 1577081 | NCBI WGS metagenome assembly OHAG01 (sample SAMEA3541513, study PRJEB24748) | human gut metagenome | biome: human gut; feature: human-associated habitat; material: faeces | place: China | collected 2012
GAATGAAATTGCATACATTGTGGTCGCCTTTAAAGAAGGATGGATACATTGGAATTATTGGATATTTTGACACTGTAAAATAGAAAAATACAAAAGAATCGGGAAAGAAGGATGAATAAAAGTAGAAAAAAATCAGTTGTACTATTTGCATATATATTTGTGATCCTAGGAATATGGATGATGTTATCAGTACACTGTCAGGCAGCTGAAACGAATAATGATGAAAAACAGCCACAGACCATTCGTGTCGGCTCATTTGAGGATACCTTTAATTATGTCGATAAAAACGGTGTCAGACGAGGATATGGTTATGAACTCATGCAGGCTTTATCAGGCTATACCGGATGGAAATTTGAGTATGTGAAATGTGACTGGTCTAACTGCTTTGATAAGCTTGAAAATGGGGAGATAGATATCATGGGCGATATCTCTTACACTGATGAACGTGCACAAAAGATGCTTTTTTCAGATGAACCCATGTGTGAGGAAAAATATATTCTTTATGCTGATTTATCACATACGGATATTGGGACGTCTGATTTCAAGGCTATGGATGGAAAACGCGTAGGTGTGCTCATGGGCACAGAACCAGAAATTATGCTGAGAGAATGGGAAAATAAGAATGGAATACATACAAAACATGTAAATGTGAATAATGATGATGATGTCGAAAAGAAATTAGCAAATCATGAGATTGACTGTTTTGTATCTCTGGAGGAATCTATCTGGTCTGAACAGGGAATATCATCCGTTACAACTATTGGTAAATCAGGCATATATTTTGCAATAAATAAAGAGCGCAGTGATATCAAAACGAAGATGGATCATGCTATGCGTCAGCTAGAACAAGATAGTCCTTTCTTTAAGGCAGATTTGTATAAGAAGTATTTTACACTTGATTATAAACAGAGCCTTACAGGCAAAGAAAAGTCCTGGGTGGAAGAACATGGGGGTATCAAGATAGGATTTTTGAACAATGATCAGGCAATATTTTCCATGGATGAAGAGACAGGAAAACTTACTGGGATGCTGGCAGAATATATTTCCTATGCCAAAGATTGTCTGGGGAATCAAACGCTGGAATTTAATATCTGCGAATATGATGATTACAACGAAATGCTTCAGGTGCTGCAGAATCATGAAATTGACATGATTTTTTATGCTGGCAGAAATCCTGATCTTGCAGAAAAAAAAGGCTATACACTTACAAATACAGCCTGGACCTACAGTCTGATGGCGGTAACGGATGAGAAATATTTCAATGAGGACAAGTCGTATACAGTAGCTGTGCCAAAAGAACAAGAAGCCTTAAAACAGCATATTGCTTTCAGTTATCCCCGATGGAAGCTGGTAGATTATGATTCATTTGCTGATGCGGCAGATATGGTTATGAATGAAAAAGCAGACTGTTTTCTCATGGGAACCAGTCAGGCTCTGAAATATGATAACGAACGAGATTTCAAGAGTGTTCCACTTACAAAAACAATGGAGGCATGCTTTGCAGTAAGAGAGGGCGAGGGAATCCTTTTGTCGATACTGAATAAAACTTTGAAGGACATGCCATCTGATATGCTTACAAGTGCACTTGCTATCTATGATAGTACTACAGATAAGGTGACTTTTTATGATTTTGTAAAAGACAATATGCTTGTTTTTTTTGTTACGGCAGGAGTTTTTGTAATCACTATCATTGGAATTATCCTTGTACTTTTACAGAAGGCAAGAAAAGCAGAAGCTGTTGCAAAGCTTGCTGCAAATGATACACAAAAACTTAATGACAAATTGGAAATCGCTCTGAAAAAAGCAGAGGATGCTAGTCTCGCAAAGACTCGTTTTCTTAGCAATATGTCTCATGATATTCGTACTCCTATGAATGCGATTCTGGGTTATGCACAGCTTATGGTGAATGAGCTAAAAGGAAAGAATCTGCCTGAAATTTCAGAATACTTAAAAAAACTACAACAGTCAGGAAATCTTCTTCTGTCAATCATAAATAATGTACTTGATATGGCTCAGATTGAAAGTGGAAGGATGGAAATTGATGAGAACTATGGTCGGATTGAAGACATCCGACAGACCTTATTTGAAATATTTGGTGATGAAGCAAAGAAAAAGAATCTTGTACTTCAATACACAATAAACGTAGAACATGAAAATATACTGACAGATACTACCAAGGTAAAAGAAATATTTGTCAACATCCTGAGTAATGCCATAAAGTATACTTCATCGGGTGGTTCTGTTAAGGTAAGCGTAGATGAATTGCCATGTGATGAGGATGGGTATATGATGGTAAGGACCAGGGTGAGTGATACAGGAATTGGTATGAGTCAGGAGTATCTGACAAATATTTTTGAGGCATTCACACGTGAGCAGAACACCACAAAGAGCAAAATCGCAGGAACCGGACTTGGGATGTCAATCGTCAAGAAATATGTTGATCTGTTGGGAGGAACAATAAATGTAGAAAGTGAACTTGGAAAAGGCAGCACCTTTACAGTTACATTAAAGCACAGGATAGCGGACGAAAGCTATTATGTAAAAAAGTATATTGAAGAGTCTGGAACAGGAAGTGAAATCCTTGAAGGCAGGAATATCCTTTTGGCGGAGGATAATGATTTAAATGCAGAGATTGCAGAGGCAATTCTTGAGAGTGCAGGTCTTAAGATAGAGCGTGTGGAGGATGGCATTCAGTGTGTAAACAGGATAGAAAAGATGCCAGCAGACACATATGATATGATCCTTATGGATATCCAGATGCCCCAAATGGATGGTTATAAAGCAACACAGGCAATCAGAAATTTACCAGATGAGGATAAAGCGAGTATACCGATTGTTGCAATGACAGCAAATGCATTTGAAGAAGATAAGAGAGATGCTATTGCAGCCGGAATGAATGGACATATAGCAAAGCCAATCCAGGTTGACAAGATGTTGTCGATCTTATCAAAGAACTTGCCAAGTTGAAAGAAGCAAAGAAAGAACTGGATAAAAACAGGTTTGTAACCAAAAAACATGCACAAATAACTCATAAAAGCCTTATTTCGTAAGGCTTTGAGAAGATATAAGGAGATAAAATGAGTAAGATAAAAGTGTTATTCATCTGCCACGGCAGGACAGAGGGACTACCCGCAATTCGTCGTATAATGGGGCAAAAGATTATAAGAAATTATAGGAGTGAATCATGAACATCGAGGGAAATAAAAAAGAAATAGAAGCAATGGAACAATTTCACAAAGGAAACAGGCAGGAAGGATTACGCTTACAAGAAGAGTTCGCATCAGCTTTCAGGGAAGAATATAAAGATAAGGATCATTGTCCGTGCAAGAAAGCATGTCGTTATCATGGAAATTGCAAAGAATGTGTTGCAATTCACAGAGCACATCAAGAACATGTTCCAAATTGTATGAGACCGATCATTAATGCAAAGATAAAGCTGTTGTCTGAATTGACGGAACATACGATTGCCAATGAAATAGAGGCACCACATGAAATATTGAGAAAAGAATATCAGTAAATAAGAATTGATTAATAGGTATATTTTGCATATGAGTAAGATATTCTTGTTATAAAATTTCGTAAATGCTATACTAAAAGCGTAGAAAAAAGAACCGTGTGAGATGATAGTTCGTTTTTCACACGGTTTATTTTATAAATAATAGTTAGATAAAACTAACAGAAAGGGAAGTATAAAAGAAATGAAAATATTTTTAGGTATATTGATTCCGTTTGCTGGAACAACATTCGGTGCAGCCTGTGTATTCTTTATGAAAAAATCACTTGGCAGATCTGTACAACGTTCACTTGCAGGATTTGCCGCAGGTGTAATGGTAGCTGCTTCCATCTGGAGTCTTTTAATTCCAGCGATTGAACAGTCCAAGAATATGGGAGCTTTCTCATTTTTTCCAGCATTCGTTGGATTTTGGATTGGCGTGTTGTTTTTGCTCTTGCTTGATCATCTGATTCCACATCTTCATGTTGGAAGCAATCAGGCAGAAGGACCAAAAAGTAAGCTAAACCGCACGACAATGATGGTATTAGCAGTTACGTTGCATAATATTCCAGAAGGAATGGCAGTTGGTGTCATGTATGCAGGATTTCTTGCAGGAAACGTACAGATTACAGCGGCAAGTGCACTGGCATTATCACTAGGAATTGCGATTCAAAATTTTCCAGAAGGAGCGATCATATCGATGCCACTTCGAGCAGAAGGAGAAAGTAAGAAAAGGGCATTTTTAGGTGGAGTACTTTCAGGAGTTGTTGAACCTATTGGAGCAGTATTAACGATGATTGCTGCACAGTTTATCATCCCGGTACTTCCATATTTGCTGAGTTTCGCAGCAGGAGCAATGCTCTATGTTGTGGTAGAAGAATTAATTCCAGAAATGTCGCAGGGAGAACATTCAAATATTGGTACAGTATTCTTTGCGGTCGGATTTAGTCTGATGATGGTTCTGGATGTGGCACTTGGATGAGAATTTTAAAATTTTTTGAGCATATTGAAGAAATATAGGGAAGCTGAAAGGAAATCAAGAAGAAATATGGAGGAAGAATCAAAGCAGCATACGGGTGTTCTCTTGGAGGGAGCTTTGTATCCCTTCTGATTCAACGAAGAAACATTCATATCGATCATGGCATCATTGGAAGCAGCGATATGGATGAAGCAGGTCATCTTATGGCGAAAATCCAATCATTGATCGTTGTGCCGATCATGCATCAAATGATACATACAGGGAAATTGCCAAAGTTCATGCAAAAGAAGATAAAAAAGATGGATGAATCAAAGAAAGAATTAGTTCATGTATTTTATGCAACAAAGATGGGTGAAAAATATGAAAAGAGATATCGTACTTATTTTAAGAATCCAGATATTATAAGATATGATATGCAGCATGAAGAACTGTTTTGCTGTCATAGTGAGGAATGGGTGGAAGAAGTAAGGAAAGCGGTGGAAGTTTTTGTACAAGATAAAGTTTTGTGTTATCATGAAAAAAACAACATTGTGAGGAAAAAAGCTGATGAATAAGAAAGAATACTCGTTTACATATATTCAATATAAAATTTCTAATCTAATGTTAATACCCTTGTGTTTTTTTGTATGGATATTAGCAGATTGTTTTGAGCGAATAGGTCATGATATAGTAAAAGTTACTTATAATATAGTTGCAGTAGTTATTTTGATTTTAATTTATAATAGAATTTCGAATCGTATTTTTCAAAGAAACGGAAAGATAAATATCATAGACTCAAAGCAAATTATGTTTATATTAGGAACGAAGGTAACAGAGATTAATATATCGGATATTGAGAAAGTGATATTATCTGTGAATGAGCAGTTTAATTCAAATTATATAGAATTGAAAATAAAAACAATCGAAAATAATAAAATTAAAATAGTCTCCAAGAGATATTTCAACGGGGAAGACCTTAGCAATCATGCGTTTATTAATATTTTTTATGATATAAAAAACGCGAATTCAGGGCTATATTTTGAATCAGGTTTGAATGATACATTTTTGACTTTAGAAAGAAAGGAATTATCATGAATAAAAAAGTTGAAGAAATATTAAGACAATTAAGTACCTCCAATCGATGGAAGATAGAAATAGAATGTATACAACATGGAAATGTGACAGTTTTTGAGCATAGTGTTAATGTCGCAGAGATAAGTATTGCATTTGCAGAAAAACTTCCGATCACAGTGAATGAAGAAAGCTTGATAAAAGGAGCCTTATTACACGACTATTTTCTCTATGACTGGCATAATAAAGAACAATCACCAGGGTTACATGGATTCAAACATCCATATATTGCACTGAAAAATGCAGAAGAAGATTATGATCTGAATGATATAGAGAAAAATATAATTCTACGTCATATGTTTCCATTAGTACCAATTCCACCACGTTATAAAGAAGCTTGGATCGTGTGCTTTGCAGATAAATACTGTGCTTTTGGAGAAACTGTATCGGGATGGTTGAAAAAAGTTCTTCCGATAGGCGCTTAGAAATGAGAGTCTTAAACCTGCAAGAAAATAATTTTGAAAATAAGAATGATTACTATTATTGACAATCGAAAAGACTTCATGTATAATAATCATAAAAGATAAACACAAAACAAAAGGAGGTTTCCAAGATGAATAAAAAAGCAATGTATAAATTAAGTTATGGATTGTTCGTGCTGACAGCGAAAGAAGAGAATAAAGATAATGGCTGTATCATTAACACAGCAATTCAAGCAGCATCAGAACCGAATCAATTAAGTATTTGCATAAATAAAGCAAATTACACACATAATATGATTCAAAGAACCGGAAAGTTTACCGTATCAGTGTTAAGTCAAGAAGCAACGTTTGACTTATTTCAACATTTTGGATTCCAATCTGGGAGAGATGTAAACAAATTTGAGTCATTTGAAACGTGTGCACGAGGTAACAATGGTATATTCTATATAACAGAAGGAGCCAATGCATATATTTCAGTGGAAGTTACAAAGACGGAAGACTTAGGTTCCCATACAATGTTTATCGGAAAGATCATGGACATGGAAGTTTTAAGTGATATACCTTCTGTAACATATGAGTACTATCAAGAGCATATCAAACCAAAACCACAAGCGGTCGGAGAAACGCAGGAAGGACAAACCATCTGGCGTTGCAGAATCTGCGGTTATGAATATGTAGGAGAAGAGTTACCAGAGGATTTTGTATGTCCTTTATGCAAACATCCAGCATCAGATTTTGAAAAAGTAATCGAGAAAAAGGAGGAAAAGAAGATGGCAGCAAACAAATATGAAGGAACACAGACAGAGAAAAATTTACAAGAAGCATTTTCAGGAGAATCACAGGCAAGAAATAAATATACGTATTTTGCATCGGTTGCAAAGAAGGAAGGATACGAGCAGATGTCAGCCTTATTCTTAAAGACAGCAGAAAATGAAAAAGAGCATGCCAAAATGTGGTTTAAAGAATTAGCAGGAATTGGAGATACAAAAGAAAACTTAGCTGCAGCAGCAGAAGGTGAGAATTACGAATGGACAGACATGTATGAAGGATTTGCAAAAACAGCTGAGGAAGAGGGATTTCCAGAGTTAGCAGCGAAATTCAGGGCTGTAGGAGAAATTGAGAAGCATCATGAAGAAAGATATCGTGCACTCCTTAAGAACATTGAAACTGCACAGGTATTTGAAAAGAGTGAAGTAAAAGTATGGGAATGCCGTAACTGTGGACACATTGTCGTTGGAATGAAAGCTCCAGAAGTATGTCCAGTATGTGCACATCCACAGAGTTATTTTGAAGTACATGCAGAAAATTATTAATCTGAGAAGGAGGAGATCATTACGAAAAAGCAAGTGATCAATTCGAAAAAAGCAGTCATGGTAGGATGTGGCTTTGTTGGTTCAGCATCTGTATTTGCACTCATGCAGAGTGGATTATTTACAGAAATCGTCCTAATTGACGCAGATAAGAATAAGGCAGAGGGAGAAGCCATGGATATCAGTCATGGAATTCCGTTTACCAGTCCAATGAAAATATATGCAGGTGATTATGATGATGTTAAAGATGCTGCGATCGTCATCATATCTGCCGGTGCAGGACAAAAACCAGGCGAGACAAGGCTTGATCTTGTCAATAAAAATGTAGCAATCTTTAAATCCATCATTCCTGAAATAGCCAAAAGAAATTTTGCAGGAATTTTGCTTGTAGTAGCAAATCCAGTGGATATCCTGACTCAGGTAGCAATCAAATTATCAGGACTTCCAGAAAACAGAGTCATTGGATCAGGAACTGTTTTAGATAGTGCAAGATTAAGATATGAGTTAGGAAAACATTTGTCTGTAGATAGTCGAAGTGTTCATGCATTTATCATAGGAGAACATGGGGATAGTGAAGTTGTGGCATGGTCATCGGTCAATGTATCAGGAGTTCCATTAAGTGAAATGTGCGAAATGCGTGGCCATTATAAACACAAAGAAAATACAGAAGAGATTGCTGCAGCAGTGAAGAACAGTGCATATGAGATTATTAATAAAAAACATGCAACGTATTATGGAATCGCAATGTCAGTAAAAAGAATATGTGAAGTGATTATGAGAGACGAGAAATCCATTCTTCCAGTGTCACATATGATGCACGGTGTTTATGATATTGATGGAGTTTCACTAAGTATGCCTGCGATCGTAGGTGCAAATGGAGTAGAATCCAACATTCCACTGAATTTAAATGGGGAAGAAGCATTGAAGTTGAAGGAATCAGCGGATGCATTGAAGAAGATTGTAGATTCTATTGAATTGTAAAATTGCAATATAGAAGTAAATAATAGTATAAAAATGGGCAGTTTTTATTGAAACTGTCTATTTTTAGTTTATAGGATTAGGGTGTCAAAAGGTCACTGGCCTTTGATATATAGTTGTACCTTGAAAACTTAACACGATATATGAAATCATATCGATATCTGGTAAAATATAAGTATCAAATATCGAGGTGAAACAAATGGCTTTTGTAGCGAATGATAATCAACAATTAACTCTGACAGACAGCACTCTTAATCTCACACAAAGAGAAAACGAGTTTTGAAGAACAGTCTCTCAGTGATCGTACATTAAGCAGATTTCGGGCAAGAGTATTAGCGTATGAAACGGAGCATGATGCTGAAAAACTTATCGAACTTTGTGATAAAACAGCTGATCTTGATGATACCAGTGAATACCAGCATCTCATAACCTTAAACTGATAACAACAAATTTTACTGGCCGAAAGCCGGAGGAAATATATGCTGACTTTAAATTTTCCGATGATGGACATTTTTTACTTGAATGTATCAATGGATGCATGCCATCGGAGTGTAAGCAATTCCTTCTCTTCTGCGAAGAAGATATCATGTAGATAAAATTCCAACGCATGGTAAAAATCGAACCAGATTTCATTTTGGATTTAAAATAGCAGCATTGGGTTGTCCATTCTTTGTTCAACAATTATTTTAGGAGGAAATTCATGGAATATATAAGAGTGACGAAAGAAAATATTGAAAAAGAGCATATCTGCTGTGCGATTTCAAGCAACAGGGATATACAGGTAATATCAAAGAAAAACTGGCTGAAAGAGCGATTTGATGATGGATTGGTATTTCTCAAGAGTATAGAGCGTGGAAAATGCTTTATCGAGTATATTCCGGCAGAAAATGCATGGAATCCAATCATGGCAGAGGGTTATATGTATATTGACTGTTTGTGGGTGGCTGGTTCTTTCAAAGGCAATGGTTATTCGATTGATTTACTGAATGCCTGTATAGAAGACAGCAAAGCAAAGGGGAAAAAGGGAATCTGTATCCTGTCAGCCGCCAAGAAAAAGCCTTTTCTGGTAGACCCGAAGTTCCTGAAATATAAGGACTTTACAGTCTGTGATGAAGCAGATAATGGTATTCAGCTCTGGTATCTGCCTTTTTCTTTGGATGCGGCTAAGCCTGAATTTAAGGAGTGTGCGAAGCATCCACACATTGAGCAGGCAGGCTATGTATTGTACTATACCGATCAATGTCCGTTTAATGCAAAATATGTTCCGATGCTTCTTGAAGTTGCCAAGGAAAGAGAGGTTCCGTTTCAGGCAATCAGACTGGAAACGAAAGAAGAAGCGCAGAATGCTCCGACACCGGTTACAACCTATGCATTGTTTTATAACGGAGAATATGTCACGAATGAGCAGATGAATGATAAAAGATTTATAAAGCTTCTGGATGGGATGGAAAAATAAATGAGCAAATTCGAACTCTACTCTCCGTAGGTTGAGGATATTCATACGCTGAAATAGAATGGTGTCATGGAGGTAACGAACATGAATCAGTATGTAACAGGTGCAGTTATAAAGAGACTGCGTGAGGAAAAGAACATGACACAACAGCAACTGGCAGATAAGTTGTCAGTCAGTGCAAAGACAATTTCCAAATGGGAAACAGCGAAAGGATATCCGGATATCACACTATTAGAATCCATTGCCAATGCATTATCGGTGTCGGTGACAGAGCTTATTTCCGGCAATACAATAGTTAATTCCAATGTATCAGCCAATATGCTGCGTTCACATTTTTATGTGCAGATTGAGCACGATATGACAAAGCTGCATTATATATCGTTTATTGCGGCTGTTTCCGCAGACAGGATACAGATGGTGAAGCTGTATCCACAGGGCAATGCAGAGGCGAGATTTAAAATGAATGGTGTGAAGAAAATCTATTTATACTGCAATCGGAGTGGACTGTTTTATCTGGATGTAGTGAAAGGGATTGATGACCGAAGGAACGGATATGATGATACTGAGGAAAGAAGACAGTTAGAGTCAGCGGCAAAAATACTATTTGGGTAATACGAGGGGGATTTGAAGGGATGAGGGAGGAAGGATTAAGGCTCATTCTGGACAGACAATTATCACCATCTGTTTTAGGACGGAGTGTATTTTGTGAGAGCAAATTAGCATATGTAATAGCAAATGGTTGTAAACAGTATCTGGTGTTTGCTGCTGGATATGATACTTATGCGTTAAGAAACAAAGGTAGTGCAACAAAAGTGTACGAACTTGATTATCCGGAGTTGTTAAAGGATAAGGCAGAGCGAATCAAAAAGGCAAATCTTAAGGCATTGGCTGTTAATGTTCCTTGTGATTTGGCAGATCCAGAATGGAAGAATGAGCTTTTAACAGTTGGTTATAAAGTGGCATTTGAAATATGCGATATGTGGAGGAAAGACGAATGAATGAGTTGGAAAATGATGCAAAAAATATAAATATGTTAGGTGCATTTTGTGGTAAAAGAGATGTTCCGGAATTAACATCAGAACAGCTTTTCAAAAAGTATGGATTCAAACAGGCGGATGTCATGGTACTTTTTGGCGGAAGTATCCTATGTGGCGGAAATGTTTTGGCAGAAGCAATGCAAAAGCACATTGCAAAGAAATATGTCATTGTCGGAGGAGCCGGGCATACAACGGAAACGTTGAGAATAAGAATGCATGATGCTTTTCCAATGATAGAAACAAATGGGCTGCCAGAAGCAGAAGTATTTGATAAATATCTGCAATATCAATATAGGTTGGAAGTTGATTTCTTAGAGTGCAGATCTACAAACTGCGGAAATAACATTACATATCTTTTAGATTTATTGAGAGAAAACAATGTTGATTTTAAAAGTATCATTCTTTCACAGGATGCAACGATGCAACACCGTATGGAGGCGGGATTAAGAAAGCATGCAGGGAATGATGTGCAGATTATAAACTATGCGGTCTATGCGGCAAAGGTTGTAGTCAAAAACGCAAAATTATCATATGAACAGGATATTTGGGGAATGTGGGAAATGGAAAGATATATCAGCCTTTTAATGGGAGAAATTCCAAGATTATCAGATGATGAAAACGGTTATGGACCAAAGGGTACCAATTACATTGCTCATGTTGACATGCCATCTGAGATCAGACAGGCATTTTATGAGTTGTGTGATAAATATTCTGAATTAATAAGACAGGCAAATTCGGAATATGCATCATGTAAATAATTTTTTGACTTGTAAAGTTATGTTTATAAAAAAGAAACACTTGACAAGTTACCAAACGGTTACTATAATGTTAAGTAACCAAAAGGTAACTTATAGCATTATAAGACAGACGCAAAGACGCAGTGCTTATTTCCCTGATGTGGATTTTAAGTGCTGCTTTTTTAGTGAATTTGATGGAGGTATCAAGAATGGTTTGTACAAAATGTGGTAAAGAAATGAGAAAAGGATATTTATTTGCAAGCAAAGATGGAGCATTCAGCTTTGCAAGTGGTGTGCCGGGTGTATTTGAGAAGGCAGACAAAGCAGATGGATTTGTAGAGATTACTTCTTTAAAGCCGGGACATCGGACAAGTATAGCGGCTCAGTGCTGTGAGGAATGCCGGATGCTGGTAATTAGTTATTAGAGAGGCAGAATATGAAGGTATCAGTATGATTGCAGCATCGGATATCTATTATTTCGAGACTGTATGTGTCAATAATGGGATTTTTGACCACAGGAGGTTATGATGAGTATCAGAGAAAAGAATACAAAGGAAAGAATTTTAGACGAAGCATTGAAGCTGTTTGCCCAGAGTGGTTATATGGGAACATCCATGAATGATATTGCCGACAGGCTGGGAGTGACGAAAGCTGCTTTATATAAGCACTATAAGAGTAAGCAGGAAATCTTAGATAGCATTGTGGAGAAAATGAACCGGATGGATCAGGAAAGAGTGAAGGAATATGATATGCCGGAAGGAAATATGAAAGAAGTGGTGGAGGGCTACCGGTCTACGGCACTTGATAAGATTAAAGAATTTACGAAGGTGCAGTTTTTGCATTGGACGCAGGAAGAATTTCCGTGCTGTTTTCGTAAAATGCTGACATTGGAGCAGTACAGAGATCCGGAAATGGCAAAGCTGTATCAAAATTACCTGTCAGGCGGTCCTCTTGTATATATAGAAAATGTTTTTCAGGGACTGACGGAGCATAAGGAGGAAGCAAAGCAGCTTGCCTTGGATTTCTACGGACCGATTTTTCTGTTATATAGTATTTATGATGGCACTGAGGATAAGAAAAGAATTATTGAGCTGGTTGAACAGCATGTAGAGCGTTTTTCCGAGCAGTTTATGGATACGAAAGAAGGGATAGCAGATGCAAAATGAGAATCAAAATGGGAAGCAGGAATGGGTGTACTGTCCGGTCTGTGGAAATAAAACCAGACTGAGACTTCGAGAAGATACAGTTCTTACGCATTTTCCACTATTCTGTCCGAAATGTAAAAAAGAAAGTCTGATAGATGCAAAGGAATATGTGGTAAAAGCAATTAAATAAAGTTATCGGATTTTGAGCCAGACGCTAAGACGCAGTGCGGATTGTAAATAATACTACGATTCACATTGTGTTTTATTATTTATACGATACACGAGGAGGAAAGAACTATGAGAGCAATCGTTTATACATCAAATACAGGAAGCGCAGCTAAATATGCAAAGCTGTTGTCACACCAGATTTGCATTCCGTCATATAGCATGGAGGAAGCAAAGACAAAGGTGAAGCAGGGAGCAGAAATTATTTATATGGGATGGATTATGGCAGGAAAAATCAAAGGATATCCGGAAGCTGCAAGAAAATATAGGATTCAGGCAGTCTGTGGAGTCGGTATGGGGCAGACCGGAACACAGATTGCTGAGGTCAGAACGAAGAATAAAGTGCCACAGAGAATTCCACTTTTTACACTGCAGGGAACCTTTGATATCAAAAAACTTCATGGTGTTTACAAAATAATGATGAATGTTATGGTAAAGACCGCCGGAAAAGCATTGGAGGATAAATCCGGCAGGACACCGGAGGATGATGATATGCTGGATATGATGTTGAATGGTTCAGAGCGTGTGAAAGCCGAGAATCTGAAATACATAATTGACTGGTATGACACAGCAGAACGAGGTGAAAAGTAAATATGAAAATAGAACATATTGCTATGTATGTGAATGATTTGGAAGGAGCAAAAGATTTCTTTACAAAGTATTTTAATGCAACAGCAGATGCTGGATATCTTAATAAAACAACCTGTTTTCGTTCTTATTTTTTGACTTTTGAAGATGGAGCCAGACTGGAAATTATGAACCAGCCAGATTTGATTGACAATGAAAAAGTATTGCCGAGAACTGGTTATGTTCATATTGCATTTAGTGTAGGAAGTAAAGCTTCTGTGGATACATTAACGGAAAGGTTAAAAGGTGATGGATATCAGGTTGTCAGTGGTCCGAGAACTACTGGAGACGGATACTACGAAAGCTGTATTAGAGGAATTGAAGGAAATCTGATAGAAATCACAGAGTAGAAAGAGGTAAATATCTATGAAATTATATTTTGAAAATATCGTTACTACGATTACAACAATCATGTTGCTTATATTGGTCGGATTTATCGGTGAATCCATAGGTAACCGTTCAAATATTAACTACTGGGGAAGGAGAAGCCTGTTTCTTCTGGTATATGGACTTACGATATGTTGTTTCGCAGCGGCAAGGGATGGGCTTGATAAGACAATTCAGAATACGATTGACGGAAGCTGTGCACCGGGAGTATTCCCACTTATCAGCATCCCGAATCTGATTGGATGCATTGGAGCCGCAATTATTATCATTGCAGCTATTGCAACACCGATAGCAAAGTCGCAGCATATGAGACAGATTTGGTTTTATGTGATGTCCGGCGGAATTACAATGAAGATACTGGTGATGGAAATAGCGAGGATTGCGAATATTCTTTGACTTCAATTCGCAAAACTCCGCCTGCATGCACAGTAATCGCAAATCTATATTTATCAAATTTATTATTGATTCCTGTAGTAGTTAGCGGAATTATCTACATAATATTCAATCTGTTTTTCATTCAGTATAAGAGAGAAAAGCTATGTCAAATAAAACTGTAGCAGCAAAGTTGTTTGTATATGGACGAGAAAAGAATCATGTGCTTATACCGACTTGCGGATTTGGAGATTATTTGTACTATGCCATGTGGATTTCCGGAACACATGCATTAAGTTCATCTGGAATATCTTATGCTTTTGTAGCCTTTATGGTATTTCCTTTTTTATGTACAGTATTGGCATATTTATTATTGTATTATCAAGGCATATAAAATTACTTAGATGGAGGTAATAAGCATGAAACCACAGGAAATAAATCCTCAAGAAACAACAAGAGCAGAGGCATTTGAATTATGGATGAATGCACCCAATCCAATGGTGACTTTTTAAAAAATTGCTTCAGAGAAATATCAACAGTTTAGGAAGAAAGGCAGGAGAATCGTGAAAATGCAAAAGAATTTGGCAGGTAGTACGGGATACAAAAATGTGGTATTATTATGGGCAGGATATCAGAAGAATCAGGAGTTGAATAGATTGTGAAAAAAGAAGAAATTTTTGAATATGTGCAGAAACAGTATGGCACGATTCAGGAATATTTATGGAGTAAATTACCAGACAGTGCAGTACTTCGACATAAAAATGGAAAATGGTATGCAGTGATCATGACAGTTGAAACATCGAAACTGGGATTAGAGGGAAAAGAGCCGGTTGATATCATGGATGTAAAGTGTGATCCAGACATGACGAATATGATTATTCAGACTTATGGATTTTTACCTGGATATCATATGAACAAGCAACACTGGATCACGATTTTACTGGATGGTTCGGTCAGTGAAGCAAAGATACTGGACTTTTTGGGTATGAGTTATGACCTGATTGATGGAGCAGGCAGAAAGGAATACAAATGAGAAAAGCGATCGTATATGCATCTGTACATCATGGAAATACAGAAAAATTAGTAAAGGGTATAGCAGAAGAGTGCCAGGTTGATTTGATTGATGCTGTAAAACAGCCAGATGCAGATCTGAGCAGTTATGATATGATTGGGTTTGCATCAGGAATCTATTTTTCAAAATTTCATCAGTCGATATTGGGATTTGCAGAGAAGAATCTACCGGACGATAAAAAGGTATTTCTGATCTGTACTTATGGTGGAAGTGCGAATTATAAATCCATAGAGCAGATTTTGAATAAGAAGCATTCTAAAGTGATAGGGAAATTCGGCTGCAAGGGCTATGACACATTTGGTCCATTTAAACTGGTGGGTGGTATAGCAAAAGGGCATCCAGATGAAAAAGATATAAAAAATGCAGTTGAGTTTATAAAAGGACTATAAATAGTTTAGCGAAAAAGAAAATTTTTTTTGTCTTATACTTGACACATCCACATGTATGCCGGAATACTTATTGCTCAAATATGGCAAAGTCCGAAATACCAAGAAAAACTAAGAAATGCGAGGTTATGCAACAATGATAAAAATACTTTTCATCTGCCACGGCAGTGTTTAAGGGACGGAGCAAAAGCCTTGGTTTTTCATGAGCAACCCGGTGGGACTTTCGACGGAGTGTTACGATAAGCACTTCGCCATTTTTATTTTGATTAAGAACAGTCACCTTTTTATATATAGCATCCATTTTAATAAAGTTATCTGACTAGTAAATAGTTGTTATATCGGCTAAAAAGAGATTTAATAGGTAAAAAAAGATAGCGTTTTTGCCGATAGTGTGATATACTAGTCAGTAGAATAGTATGTTATGGATTTAATTTATAATGGATGGGGGATGGCAGATGAAATACCTTTTAGTTGCTG
>OHAG01001341.1_pt1 | contig 16164 bp, 17 predicted proteins | sample 1577081 | NCBI WGS metagenome assembly OHAG01 (sample SAMEA3541513, study PRJEB24748) | human gut metagenome | biome: human gut; feature: human-associated habitat; material: faeces | place: China | collected 2012
TATTGACTCGGGACTTGGTGATATTGTGGTGAGGTATTAAATTAAGATTTTCACTTTTTATTGTCCATAAACTGTGGCTCCATATATCCGGTTCCTGACATGGACTTGTAGTAGCGGCTTGCGGCCTGCGTGCCGACACGCACCTCGCGGGCCTGCTTCTTTATGGACGCAAATTTCAGAGTCATGAGATCCTTGTTGCGGGTCTCCTGACTCTGTATTTTTACGCTCTTGTCCGTGATACTGCGGATATGCTCCTGCATGGTGCGTATCTGCTCCTTGTAGTCCTCTTTGTGACCATTCAGTTCTTCCTTTGTACGTTCAAAAAGCTTCTCAAAGCCTGAGTCTAAATTATTGAGCTGGTCGATAAGCCTGCTCTTTGCCTCAACTACCTCGTCGAAGTCGTCAGGTGTGAGCTGTGGATCCTCGAGCTGGTTCTTCTGCTTGATATCAAGCTCTATTATCCGGTCGAGTACCTGCTCCTTTTTCTCCAGGCTTTGTATCATTATGTCTATGTATGTCTGTTCCATTGTGTTCCCCCTGTATTTTCGATTGTTTTTAACTATAATCATCTCTATGATAGCACAAAACGCACAAACAAACTAGCTTCATGCTGCTGTCTCTGCGTTTTGTTTAAGTTAAAAACTCTCTATAATCCCTGTCGGTGATTTATGATACATTTATCTATGATACATGCAGCTTGTTTCCGTTACATGTGGCCTGCATGACCTCTTTCCACGCGTCACGCATAGTGCGCAGGTGCTCAAGCACCTCCTCAAGAATCTCCTTGTCCTTCTTTATGTTTGCCTCGACAAGACGTCTGTGAAGATATGTATATACATTGTTAAAATCCTTTGATACCGGATATTTGTCATCAAGTGTGGACTGGAACTCTTCTATGATACGCTCAACCTTGCGGATGTTTGTGTGAGCCTGCTGGATATCCTCCTTCTCCACTGCCATGATTGCAATATTGCAAAATTTGATTGCACCATCATACAGCATGAGTGTAAGCTCTGCCGGTGATGCAGTCATGATTTTGTTGTTTGCATATGCTGCGTATGCTTTATTTTGTAACATAATATACCCTCCCTGGTATCTTTTTATGAGAAGTAGCTGCTAATTGAGCTCTGTGTGCTGTTGAGCTTGGTCATAGCTGACTCCATCTGAGTAAACTTGTTGTAGTAGTAATCCTCACGATCTGAGATTTTTTTCTCCCATTCCTTAATAGTCTTGGTGTAGTTAGTGTACTCTGTCTTCATCTGCTTGTCATTGTAGATGGTAAATGCTGAGCTCAAATCTGTAGACTTCATCTTGTCACCGATTGCACTATACAGATTAGTTGAAAGCTGCTGCATAAACTGCATTACCGTATCCGGATCATCGTTTATAGCTGCCATGAGCTTATCTGTCTTGCCGGATGTATTGGCGTCATCCTCATCACCATCAATGTGATATGCATTCTGCTCATTCTCCGCTGCATTCAAAAATCCAAGTGTACTGATTCCAAAGCTTGAGAGCGAGTACTTCTTGCCACCTATCTCAACTGATGACATCATGGCTGTCTGCATTGCTGTCATTACGCTGCCAAGTGTAGAATCCCTGCGAAGCAGAGAGTCCTTAATCTTTGTCTCCCACTTCTCAATCTCTTTATCAGACATCTGATCCTTTTCATCATCCGTGAGCGGCTCGTAGCTTCCTGCTGAATCAGCATTGTATAGCTTCGTCATCTCGTTGATGATGTTGTTGTACTCTGTCAGAAAATCCTTTACCTTATCATATACACCCTGTGTATCTGTGCTGGTTGTAATGCTTATAGCACTGTCTCCGGTCTCAGCAAGTGCCTCGATTGTCAGTCCATTGATTGAATAGCTGTTACTGTCACCTGTATATTTTACACCGTTCAGCTCAATCTCCGAATCCTGTCCTGCGACCTTCTTCACCTGTGAATTGAAAAGTGCCTTATTCTGAAGCGTGTATGCAGTGTTTACCCTGTCAAGCAGGTCGTTTAGCGCCTGTGTATACTCAGCCGAATCCTTCTGCTTTGAGGCAAGCTCCTTTACAATATTGCTATCTGCTGCTTTTTTTGTGTTGGCCTCTGCTGCCTCCTCCAGAGCATTGGCTTTATTTACAAAGCCGTCAGCCTCGTTTCCGTTTCCTGCTAAAAGCTGCTCTACTGCTTTCTTTCCTGAAACAGCGATTGTGCCGCCATCCTTATCCTTGCCTGCATAAGCATTTTGAATAGCCTTTGTGAGGCTGGCAACCGAATACTCGTCATCGCTTCCGAGCACTTCGTCCTTTGAAGCCTCAAATGCCTGAACTGACGCAAGAGCCTCATCGTATGAGCTTTTAGTCTTTTCATCCATTGACTTTATGATTGTGTCATACGCAGCTGAAGCTGACTCTATACCTGTCTTGTTTACGGCACCTGCCTCAATAGTGTACTCAGTCTTTTGTGAAACAGTGATGAAATCAGTTTTATCAGCTGTGCCATCTTCCTTTTGCAGATAGTACTTGCCGTCTGCCTCGTCCTTTTTGTAAGTCTTATCACCGACTTTCAGTGTTGTATCACCATCTCCTGTAGGTACCGCTTCAAGCTCCTTGCCATCAGCGTCCGTATAAGCTGTCCTCGTAGATTCTGTCACATCATAGTACGATGTGGTACCCTTGTCCGTATCAGCAACAGCTGCAATATAGTGGCTATTGTTGTCGCTGTCAATATACTTATAAAGAGTGTTACCCTTTGTATCGGTCAGCGTGGTCTTCGTATATGTATCATAGCTGGCACCATTCTTTGAAATCAATGCGCCATCACGAGATGAGCCAAGCTTCTCAAGCAGCTTCAGCTTATCACTATCGCCTGCATTGTTTGCATCGAGCTTCTCATAAATGCCCTGAAGCGTGGCATATGAATAGCCATAATTTACGGCATTCATAAGATTTTTGCTCTGCGCATTCATCTTCGCTGCATCTGTGGTCAGATTGTTGTAGCTTGCAACCGCTGCCTCGATTTTAGCCTTGGTCTCATCGTCTGAAACTCCATGTAAAGCTGCATACTCATCATATGGATTGGATGAATAAGTACCTGCGGTGGTCTTTTCACCACCATATGCTATTCCCAGGCTATAAAGTGCTGATGCTCCATCTATATTGCTGCCGGTTATGGTAAAATCATTTGCCACACCTGTCTTTTTTGAGCTGATATAAAATCTCTTGTAGCTTGAATCGTAGTTTGCATCAAGCCCCGCATTCCTGAGTTCCTTTACCACGTCGTTCATGGTTGATGATGCGCTGAGCGTGATGGACTTGGTCTCGTCCCCCATCTTTACCTCAAGCTTGGCATCACCACCTGTGTAACCGAGCTGTGCAAGTGTAGTCTTCTCACTGTCTGCCTTAATTTCTGCTCCGGTCATATATCCGGCCTTTGCCATCTGCTTGATTTTCAGCGACTGTGTGCCGCTTGGTGCACCGGAGCCTGCCTTTACTGTGGCCTTTGTAGTATCCGAAACTGATGTCTTCTTTAAGTTGTATGCTGTAGAAAATCGCAGATTGGAAATATTGCTGTACAAGCTGTACACCTTGGTATTAAGGGATTTCCACGCATCCTGTGTCCACTCAAGCTTAGTCTGCGCCTTCTGATATTTCTCTTTTCTGGTGGTATATGACGATACCATTGCCTTTACAATAGAATCTGTATCCAGACCTGATGTCATTCCCGATAATCTGATTGCCATGGTGTCCTCCTATCTCTTCTCATCTACCATGAGTCCTGCCATCTCCCAGACCTTCGCTATCATGTCGAGCGTCTTCTCCGGCGGAAACTCCTTGATGACTTCCTTTGTCTTCTTATCAACTATCTTTATTGTCACGCGGTTAGTCTTCTCATGGATGCCGAACACTGCCTCCGACTGGTCAGCCAACGCGCTCTTGTTGATATCATCCACAGCCTTTTTAAGCTGCATATTCTTCTCATTCTGCTTTTGTGCGGCAAGCTGTGCCTGTCCCTGCGCTCCGGCATCACCGGCTGAATCACCGCTTGTTCCCTTAGTATTCATCGCCTGAATATTCCTTGCGATGCTGTCAGACACGACCTGATTGTCCGCACTGGACACCTCTGTCCTTCCCTGTGCCTGTTCCTTTATCTGTGCAGTTGATGTACTTCCCTGATAGACCATTCCTGCACCCTTGATTGCCTCTATTGCCATCTCTAACACCTCCGTGTGAAAATATGTTGCAATTGACTGTTGTTCTTACCCTATTCTAAGGAATATATCGGATGAATTGCGGGAAAGTTTATAGCTTTCTTCTCTTTTTAAGTATAAAGAGATTTTGAAAAATCCCGGCCCACATCAGGATACTTAACTTTATCCTATGACGTGAGCCGGGATGGATTGTCTCTTTATTCTTTTTGTGTTTTAGTCTTAATGCTCCAGATTCGCAAACTTCGTGTACTCAGGCAGCCATGCAAGGTTTACGGTGCCGATTGGACCATTACGCTGTTTAGCGATGATGATCTCTGAGATACCCTTGAGCTCGGTGTCCTTGTTGTAGTAATCGTCACGATAGATGAACATGACGACATCGGCATCCTGCTCGATAGCTCCTGACTCTCGAAGATCAGAAAGCATAGGCCTGTGGTCCGGACGCTGCTCTACAGCTCGTGATAGCTGGGAGAGTGCCACTACAGGAACTGAAAGCTCTCTGGCAAGTGCCTTAAGCGAACGTGATATGTCTGAGATTTCCTGCTGACGCGATTCTGAGCCTCGTCCTGAGCCTGTCATGAGCTGCAGGTAATCGATGATGATGAGCTTTAAGTCGTGTTCGAGCTTGTATTTACGGCACTTGCTTCGAAGCTCTGATATGCTGATACCCGGAGTGTCGTCTATGATGAGCTCGGAGTCTCCGATGATTCCGGCTCCCTCGACCAGCTTTTCCCAGTCGGCATCAGACAGATTTCCTGTACGCAGTGCCTGCGCATCTACCTTTGATTCGAGTGAGAACAGACGGTTTACGAGCTGCTCCTTCGACATCTCGAGTGAGAATATGGCTGTACACAGATGTGCATGAAATGCCACATGCTGTGCTATGTTGAGCACGAAGGCTGTCTTTCCCATTGACGGACGGGCTGCCACAAGCACGAGATCTGACGGCTGAAGTCCCGCTGTCCTGTAGTCAAGGTCTATGAAGCCTGTCGGGATTCCTGTTACTGTGCCCTCCTGCTGTGCTGCTTTTTCGATTTTCTCGAGGGCATTCATGACTACAGTACGGATTGGCACGTAGTCACCTGTCTGCCTTGTGGAAAGCAGTTCAAATACATCGTGCTCTGTCTTGTCGAGCACGCTCTCGAGAGATTCTTTGCCGGCGTAGCACTCGTTCTCTATGTCCTCAGTCACATGGATGAGCTTTCGCTTTATGGCATTTTCCTTTACGATATTGGCATAATACTTGATGTTGGCAGAGGTCGGCACACTGGTGACGAGAGTTCTCACAAAGTCAAGGCTTTGTATTTCCTGCGGCACATCCTTTTCCTTTAAACGGTTCTGGAGTGTGACGAGATCTACAGGCTGACCCTCTGTAAAGAGCTCAACCATGGTCTCAAATATGATGCCGTACTGCTGATGATAAAAATCCTCCTTAAGGAGCATCTCGCTGGCGGTCACTATGGCATCCTTGCTCATAATCATGGAGCCGACCACGGACTGCTCTGCCTCAAGGCTGTTTGGCATTATTCGTTTGATTAATGCTTCTTCCAAGGGGATTCCTCCTATCCTTCAACTACTGATACTGTGAGGTTTGCTGTTACCTTTGGATGAAGCTTGACAGGCACCTCATAGTTTCCGAGTGCCTTGATTGACTCGTTAAGCTGCATCTTTTTCTTATCGAGCTCTAAGCCATGCTGCTCCTTTGCTGCAGCCGAGATCTCCTTGGTGGATATGGAGCCGAAGGTCCTGCCGCCCTCTCCTGAGCGCAGCTTTACTACTACCTTTGTGTTCTCTACTACCTTTGCGAGTGCAAGTGCACTCTCGTAGTTTTCCTGTGCCACCTTGTCAGCGTGCTGATTCTGAAGCTTTAAGTCATTTAGGTTCTTTGGAGTAGCCTCTACTCCGAGCTTTTTAGGTATGATATTGTTTCTGGCGTAGCCGTCACTTACGTTTACTATCTCGCCTTTTTTGCCTAATGGTTTTACGTCCTGTAATAAGATTACTTTCATTCTTCTATGTCTCCTTCTTTTAGCATTTCGTCCAGTGTATCCTGTATCATGCGCTTCGCCTGCACGATAGTGACGCCTGTCAGCTGCGCGCCTGCCACATTTAAGTGTCCGCCACCGCCCAGCTTCTCCATGATTATCTGGACATTTATCTCGTCGATTGAACGAGAGCTGATATAAATCTTGTCATTGTACTCCGTGAGCACAAATGATGCCTTGATTCCTATGATATTGAGCAGCTCATTTGCTGCCTGTGCACCAACGATTGTCGGGCTCTCCACATTCTCGCTAGGGCATACCGATATGGCAAACGAGCCCCTGTATACCTCTGCATGGCGTACTGCCTCGGCTCTTGCCTTGTAGCATGCCATGTCATTTCTAAGCATCTTTCTGACGCGTGTTACCTCTGCGCCTGAGCGCTTCAAAAAGGCTGCCGCCTCAAATGTACGCACGCCTGTCTTTGTCATAAAGTTGTTGGTATCGATGAGGATGCCTGCGTAGATGCAGTCGGCCTCTGTCGCATTGATCTTGACTCCGTCGTTGAAGTACTGCAATACCTCTGCAACCATCTCACACGCACTTGATGCATACGGCTCGATATATGAGAGTATAGGATTCTCTATTATCTCGCTGCTTTGTCTGTGGTGGTCAAATACGACTATCTTTCCTGTCTTTCTGAGGAGCTCAGGACACTCTGTGTAGCTTGGCCTGTTGGTGTCCACCACCATGACAAGCGTATCCTTGCTCACCATCTCAAGAGCTTCTTCGCTGTTTATAAACATATCCGCCGGGTAGCCCTTTGCCTCTGAAAATGTCTCCATAAGAGGTCTTACTGAGCTTGTCGGATCATTTATGACTATCTGTGCCTTTTTGTCGAGATTCTTGGCTGCACAGTATATACCTATGCCTGCTCCAAGCGAGTCTACATCTGTGATGCTGTGGCCCATGATAAGCACGTTCTCACAGGTCTCAATGATTTCCTGAAGCGCCTGTGCCTTGACTCTCGCCTTTACCCTTGTCTTGCTCTCCACCTGCTTTGACTTGCCGCCAAAATACAGGATATCGTCGTGATCCTTTATAACTACCTGATCACCGCCTCGTCCGAGGGCTAAGTCTATGGCATTTCGCGCATATACGTAGTTTTCATTATACTTATCGCTCTTTATACCGATTCCGATACTGAGTGTGACCGCCATCTCGTTGCCGACCTTTATAGCCTTGACCTCGTCGAGCACCTTGAACTTGTCCTCCTTCATGCTGTCAAGGTACTTGTACTTGAACACCACGAAGTATTTGTCGTTTTCTATCTTTCTGACAAGTCCGTCATACTTGGCAAAATACTGGTTTACACGCCTGTCGATAAGTGCAACGAGCAGCGACCTCTTTACGTCCTCTATGCTGTCGAGCGCCTCATCATAGTTGTCAATATATACAAGCGCTGAGACCTGCTTCTGCTCTGTGATTTCCTTCTTGCAGTGATAAAGCTCCGACTCATCAAATACGTACAGCGCCGTCAAAAACTGGTCTGCTTCATTTGTGTCGATTATCTCATTTTCCTCTGCGATAGAGTTGAAATATATTCGCTTGACGGACAGACGGACTATGCTGTCCTCCTCCTCATTTACTATCTTGAAGTCTGTCGGCGCATCACTCTTGGTGAGAAGCTCTCTGGTCACTGTCGGAAAAAGTGTCGTGATGGATTTGTGATATTTTTTATCCACACCCATTAGCTCTGCGAATTTGTCATTTACCCATAGTATCTTGCCGGAGTATTCAAGCAGGGCATACGGCACCTCAAACTCATTAAGCAGCCTCTTCTGCACCGATGAATACTGTGTTGCAAAGCTTATCAGCTCATTTGCAACGACCGACTTGCTTCTGACATACAAAAACAGCACGAGCGCAAAGTAAAACACTGTAAAGCCTACCATGCCATAGCCAAGCCTTCTGTCATAGCGCAGTGCTATTCCGTCAGCACATATCCACACAAACGTCAGATATAGCGGCCAGCACATGTAGCTTTTCAGCCTGCCCTTGAATTTTATTTTTTTCTTCATTTTACTCTCCTTATCCCCGGTGCGTTGCGCTGATGCTGCCGGTGCAACGGTTGCGGTTTCGAGAATGTACTACAAATTAATAGTTACCGGCCACACCTTTGTGCAGCCCGCATCGATTGATATACCTACTAGAGAGTATACCACTTTGTGGGGATTATTCCTAGTACTATATTTATCAGTTTGGAATTACAGGAGTTCAGGGCAATCCTGTGTAATCTAAGCACAATTCTATGCAATCTAAAAAGCACCGCATATATCTGATATTGATACGATACATGCGATGCTTTTTGTGTGCTCTCATCTTCCGGTATTCATTTTAATTAACTATAATTACTTCTCAGTCTTATCCGCAGCTATCTCTGCAATTGACTTTGTAAGACCTGCAATCCCCTGAATCTCTGATGGGATGATTATCTTTGTAGCCTTGCCGTCTGCTGCCTTAGCAAATGCCTCCAAGCTCTTTATCTGGAGCACTGCGTTATCCGGATTTGCCTCCTTCAACATGCGAAGTCCGTCTGCATTGGCCTGCTGTATCTTGAGGATAGCCTCTGCCTGACCTGCTGCCTCCTGGATTGTTGCCTCCTTCTTTGCCTCTGCGCGAAGGATGGCTGCCTGCTTTTCAGCCTCGGCATCGAGGATGACTGACTCTTTATTTCCCTCTGCAACAAGGATTGTTGATTTTTTCTCACCCTCTGCACGAAGAATGGCCTCTCGTCTCTCACGCTCTGCCTTCATCTGCTTCTCCATGGCATCCTGGATGGCCTTTGGAGGTATGATGTTCTTGAGCTCGACACGGTTTACCTTGATACCCCATGGATCTGTTGCCACATCGAGTGTTGCGCGCATCTTGGTGTTGATTGTCTCACGGCTGGTGAGTGTTTCATCAAGCTCTAAGTCTCCGATGATGTTACGAAGTGTTGTGGCTGTGAGGTTCTCAATTGCCATGATTGGATTCTCTACTCCGTATGCGTAGAGCTTTGGATCTGTAATCTGGAAATATACTACAGTGTCTATCTGCATTGTTACATTATCCTTTGTGATTACAGGCTGTGGTGGGAAATCTACCACCTGCTCCTTTAAGATGACTCTCTTTGCTATTCTGTCGATAAATGGCACCTTGAGGTGAAGTCCTACGCTCCATGTGGTGAGATATCCTCCCAAACGCTCAATTACCATTGCATGTGCCTGTGGCACGATTTTGATGCAGTTTACCAGTACTATAAGTACAATTACGAGTAACACTGCAAGTGCTATTAATCCTTCCATTTCCGGTTAAGCCTCCTTTACCCTTTTTACAATTAGTTTTACTCCGCTTATCTTTACTACCTCGATAAGCTCGCCTTTTCTTATGACCTGGGTCTCGTCCTGCGGTCTGACTGTCCACTCCTGACCGTTTACAACGGCTTTTCCTGTCTGCTTCATGCTGTCAGCATCCTCGGTGAGCACAGCTCTTTCTCCGACCAGACTGTCCACGTTTGTCTTCACTGTCCTGGAATTGATGTACTTCCCGGCCCATGGCTTTGTGAGAGCTAAAAGCACGACTGAAACGAGTATAAATGCAATTCCCTGAACCACGACATTGCCGCCAAGCAGTGCGATTATAAACGCTACAAATGAGCCTGCCGCAAACCATATGGATGTGAGCCCGACTGTCATAAGCTCAACTAAAACAAAAACTACGGTGGCTGCCAACCAGAAAACAATGTATGTATCCATTTGAACCCTCCCTTTTTATTAGTATTTGTTTTATATTCATTTTATACTATGTAATTTGATTATGCAACAAATATTAATTTTTTAAACATAAAACATTTTTAACCTAAAAAATCCCGGCCACCATCCGGTAGTCGGGATTTATCATACATTTATCTTATTCGCAAACGTATGGCATAAGAGCAAGATGACGTGCTCTCTTGATTGCTACTGTAAGAGCTCTCTGGTGCTTTGCACAGTTTCCTGTGATACGGCGTGGAAGGATTTTTCCTCTCTCAGAGATGTATCTCTTTAATTTGTTTGTATCTTTGTAATCAATGACATTGTCTTTTCCACAGAATACGCAGACTTTTTTTCTTCTACGCATTGGTCTTCTCTTCATTGATGAACCATCAGCTGATTTATTGTAAGCCATTTTTGTTACCTCCTTGAATATTTGTCCTCGTGGACACTACTAATTGAATGGAAGCTCCTCGTCGATTCCGTCCGGAATGTTCATGAAGCCATCCCCAGCAGCCTGGCTAGGTGCAGGTCTGTCTGCCGGTGCAAATCCGCCTGCATTTCCTGATGCGGCTGATTTAGACTCTGCAAACTCTGCATTCTCAACCACGACGTCAGTGGTGTATACCTTCTGTCCGTCCTTGTTTGTATAGCTGCCGGTCTGGATTCGGCCTTCAACAACAAATTTTGTTCCTTTACGGCCAAATCTCTCAAAAAATTCTGCTATCTTTCCAAAAGCTACGCAGTTGATGAAATCCGTTGACTGCTCCTCTGCATTCTTGCTGTATCGTCTGTCTACCGCAAGTGAAAATCTTGCTATTGCAAGTGAGTTGTCCCCCTGGGCATAGCGGATTTCTGCGTCTCTGGTTAATCTACCCATAAGTATTACTTTGTTCATAATACAATCTCCTATTTTCTTATACTATGCCTCGTCTTTTCTAACGCATAAGAAACGAAGAACATTGTCCATGATACGAACGTCCTGCTCGATTTCTGCTGGGACTGTTCCCTCAGCATCGAACTGGATGAAGTAATAAAAGGCCTCAGTCATGTGCTGAATCTCGTAAGCTAATCTCTTCTTACCAGCCTCCTCAACTTCTGTAACAGTACCGCCGGCACGTGTGATGTACTCTTTTGCCTTCTCGACTACTGCTGTTCTCGCATCATCCTCGATCTTTGCACTAACGACGAGTGCTAATTCATATTTGTTCATGCGAATGTTACCTCCTTTTGGTCTCTGGCTCATAAATCTGATTATGAGCAAGGAATTTTATATCACGAGTCTAGATAATAACATGAATCGTGGTACTTTTCAAGGGGTTTTTGCAATTTTTCTTTAATTTTTATCAGGTCGGGACGTGCGCTGTTTCTATCTAACTAAGCCTGCTTCTTGGTGAGACCGCGGTCATTTTTCTCGACCAGCTTCCTTGGCACCATAACCTGGTGTCCACAGCCCATGCATTTCAGGCGGAAGTCTGCGCCGACACGCATGATTTCCCACTCGCTGCTGCCGCACGGATGCGGTTTTTTCAGTTTTACGATATCTCCTACTGCGTATTTATCCATTCTATATTCCTCTTCTACCTATGCCTGCCATTTAATATGCTGTGTATTATCCTCTGTTTACACCTCTATCTGCTCAAATACAGAGCCCAGTCCCTGCTGTATCAGAAGGTCTGCTCTTGCGTCCATCGGTGTGGTGGACTTGTTGATAAGCACAAGCTTGTTTCCGTTGTAATAGTCTATGAGGCCTGCCGCCGGATATACCGCAAGTACTATGAGAACATCGGCATGACTGATGTAGTAGATTGCATCCTCAAGCGTTTTCTGATTTAAGCCCTCCTCGTACAATACGACATCCGGCTTTACCGGGCCGCCGCACTTTGGACATTTTGGCACGTCTGTTGAGTGGAGGATTTCCTCTGCGCTTACAAACTGCAAGCACCTCTCACAGTAATTTCTCAGCACACTGCCGTGCAGTTCCATCACATTTTTGCTGCCGGCCTTCTGGTGCAGTCCGTCTATGTTCTGCGTCACAACGCCCTTAAGCTTTCCGGCTTTTTCAAGCTCTGCCAGCTTGTAATGCGTGATGTTCGGCTCTGCATCAAGACAGAGCATCTTGTCACGGTAGAATCGGTAAAACTCCTGCGGATGCTTCCTGTAAAATGTATGGCTCAGGATGGTCTCTGGCGGGTAGTCATACTTCTGATTGTAAAGTCCGTCCACGCTTCTGAAATCAGGTATGCCGCTCTCGGTTGATACACCTGCTCCGCCGAAAAATACAATATTGTCCGAAGCCTTTATCCACTGCAAAAATGTTTCTACACTGCTGTCATTGTTACCCATATGTATCCATCCTTTCTTCTTTTCTTCTTTAAATTGCTGCCTATTATTTTTTGAGCCACACTTTTATAGCTTGCGCACCAGCTTGTCCACATCTGCATTCAGTCCAAGCACCATCACTGCATCGTCAGCCTTGAACACGTAGTCCGGCAGCGGAAGCACGCGATTCTTTCCGGCTTCCTTTACTGTAACGATATTTACATTGTATTTCTGGCGCACATTATTTTCCATGATGCTCTTTCCTACCCAGCCTTCAGGTGGATTTATCTCGTAGATTGAGTAATCATCGTTTAATGCCACATAATCAAGCACATGGTTGGCGCTGTATTTCTTTGCCACTCTCTCTGCCATGTCGCGGTCAGGGTAGATAACCTCATCCGCACCGTTTCGAAGCAGGAACTTGGCATGCACATCCCTGTTTGCCTTGCTGATGACGTATTTTCCGCCCATCTCCTTAACGAGACTTGTTATCTCAAGCGAGCTTTGGAAATTGGTGCCGATGCATACAAAAATCAAATCGAAATTGTTGATTCCGAGTGCTTTTACTACCTGTGGGTCTGTACAGTCACCTATCTGCACCTTGGTCACGTCATAGATTAAATCCCTGACCTTGGCCTCGTCCTTGTCCATCACCATAATGTCATTTCCATTTTTTATCAAATCCGCACACAGATGGTGTCCGAATTTACCCATTCCAATAATTAAAATTGATTTCATTGCGTTTCTCCTTATCCTTATCCAATGATAACTTTTTCCTCCGGAAGCTCTATATTGGCTTTATCCGGTCTATGCACAAACGAAAGCACAAAGGTCATGCTTCCGATTCTTCCACAATACATCATAATTATGATAATTATGCGTCCTACTGTATTTAAATCTCTTGTGATGCCTGTTGTCATGCCGACCGTACTGATTGCAGAGTATACCTCAAACAGTACATCGTCCATCTTCATATTGGATGTGGCAAGTATAGCTATCACCGCTGTAAGTCCAAGCACCAGATTGATGATAAGCACCATTCCGGCCTTTTTGATTACCTCACTGCTTATTTTCCTGCCAAACACATTACAGCCGTTGCTTCCTCTCAGATACGAAACAATATAGATTATCATGACCGCCATGGTTGTGGTTTTGATTCCGCCGGCTGTCGAGCCCGGGCTTCCTCCGATGAACATGAGCACTATGGTCAAAAGCTTGCCCGCCTGTGTCAGCGCTGCTGTGTCTACTGTATTAAAACCTGCCGTTCTCGCCGTAACTGAACCGAATAACGATGCAAATATGGCACCCGGTGTATCCATGCCTGCTATGGTATTGTTTTTTTCAAAAATATACATAAACAGTCCGCCGCCAAAGACAAGTATCAGTGTGGTTGATATTACTATCTTGGCGTGGAGCGAGTATCTTCTAAGCTTAAGCTTTTTGGTTCTGACCTCATTCCATATGGTAAAACCGATACCACCTATGATGATAAGCAGCATGATTGTGATATTTACCAATGGGTCTGCGGCATATTTTGTAAACGATGAGTACTCCTCGTTTATGCCCATCAAATCAAAGCCTGCATTACAAAATGCAGATATGGAGTGGAACACCGAGAAATATATGCCTCTTAATATGCCAAAATCCGGTATAAAGCGGATAGCTAAAAGCACCGCTCCTATGCCCTCTATAAGGAAGGTTCCCCTTATTATTATCCTGAAAAGCCTTACTATTCCACCAATCTCGAGTGCATTAATGCTCTCCTGCATCAGATCCCTCTGTCTGAGTCCGATTTTTTTGTGCAGGAGCATGGAAAATGCCACACCGATTGAGATGAAGCCCATGCCTCCTATCTGAATCAGCACCAGAATTACAAGCTGCCCTATGATACTCCAGTGTCTGAAGGTGTCAAACACAACAAGACCTGTCACACAGGTTGCGCTTGTTGCCGTAAAAAGTGAGTCCAGAAAATTAGTCCATTGTCCATCTCTTGAAGAAAACGGAAGGCTCAGCATTATTGCCCCTGATAATATTGTCAGAAAAAAGCCAACTGCGATGTATCTGAACTCTGTCAGGTTCTTATGTCGTTTTTTTATGTCATGTTTTATATCGTTCATATCCAATCCTAACTATTTGCTACAGAATGTATTATTGTCAGCTTACAGAAGCTGTTTGTATATATCCCTCTTGCTGACACCTCTGTCCTTTGCCACGAGCTTCATGGCTTCCTTCCTGTCGATGCCCTGTGACTCATAGTGTGCCATATGCGCTTCAAGCGGCATGGCTTCCCAGCTTTCCTGCTGCTCCTTTGCTATTTCAGCCACGTTTCTGCCACAGATTACAAGCACATACTCGCCTCTTGGCTCCTGTGTCCTTGAACGCTCCAAAAGCTCCGAAAATGTAGTCTGCACCTTTTCCTCGTGCTTTTTCGTAAGCTCCCTGCACACGGTGAGTTCCCTGTCCCCGAGCGCATTGTAAAGCTCTGTGACTGTCTTTACAAGATGATGGGGTGCCTCATAGAGAATGATGGTCCTCGTCTCACTTTTCAGCTCTTCCAGAATTGCCTTGCGTTCCTTCTTGTCAGGCGGTAAAAAGGCCTCAAAAGCAAACCTGCGGGTAGAAAGGCCCGACAGGGTAAGCGCTGTAATGCAGGCAGCAGGACCTGGCAGGGATGTCACTTCAATGCCAGCCTCATAACACATGGCAACAAGCACTTCTCCCGGATCTGAAATGCCAGGAGTTCCTGCATCTGTAATAAGCGCTACATTCACACCGGAACGCATCTTGTCAATCAGTGTGTATGCTTTCTCCACCTTGTTGTATTCGTGATAGCTGGTCATCGGTGTTTTTATGTCAAAATGATTCAGCAGCTTGATACTGTTTCTGGTATCCTCTGCTGCGATCAGATCCACTTCCTTCAGTGTTCTGAGAACCCGCAAGGTAATGTCCTCCAGATTTCCTATAGGCGTGGCGCATAAATATAATTTACCGCTCATATCCTGTTCTCCCTTCTGCAATCGGCTCTGTTTCCGATCCGTCATTACAGCATTCTTCTGCTGTCGGATCAGACCATATCATACATTTCCAGGATTTCCTTTGTATAAACTCCCGGCTTCTCATAGACGATCAGCGGTCTTTCCACTGTGATTCTGGAATTTCCGCCCTTAAGGGCCTCAATCAGTACCATGTTCGGTTCCCGGTCTATATATGGGTAAACCAGCTGCATTCGCTTCGGTTCCAGCTTGTACTTCGTCAGCACATTCATAATTTCCGTAAGCCTGAAGGGCCGGTGCACCATATAAAAACGGCCCCTGTCCCCCAGAAGCTTAGCAGCCTGGCTTACCACATCCTCAAGAGTACAAAGGATCTCATGTCGGGCGATTGCCTTTGGCATATGCGGATTGGTCAGTCCATGCTGCCCGATCATATAGGGCGGATTGCAGGTGACAACATGAAAAGAAGCTGCCCCGAAAATACTGACAGCCTCCTTAATATCACCTTGTCTGATACTGACCCTGTCCTCCAGGTTATTGTATTTCACACTTCTTGCCGCCATTTCGGCACACTCTTCCTGGATTTCCAGACCTGTGAAATACTCTCCCACAGTCTTGGAAGCAAGGAGTACCGGAATAATACCAGTTCCCGTTCCCATATCGAGAACCTTCTCTCCCTTCTTCACTCTGGCAAACCCAGATAAAAGAACAGCGTCCATACCGAAGCAGAATTTCCGGGGATCCTGAATGATATAATAGCCATTCTGCAGATCATCTACCCGCTCATTCTCCTTCACAAGATCATTAATCATCTAATTTGGAATCTCCCTTTTTATCTTCAAGATCCTTCAGTTCCTTTAATTCCTGTTCAGAG
>OHAG01001368.1_pt1 | contig 15936 bp, 19 predicted proteins | sample 1577081 | NCBI WGS metagenome assembly OHAG01 (sample SAMEA3541513, study PRJEB24748) | human gut metagenome | biome: human gut; feature: human-associated habitat; material: faeces | place: China | collected 2012
AAAAGGAAGGACAACCTGCGGTTTTCCTTCCTCTTTGAACTCCTACCTTTCCCTTTGCTTCATAGCCTGACGCAAACCAGAGAGCGGCGACCGCTTCGAAAAATAGGAACGGCAGTCGGGTTACTCTTGCGTTTGTTTCGCAAAATATTCGCAGTTCACAGACAGCGTACTGCTACACAGACGGTTTACTCTACGCAGGCGCGGCATACCCGTGCCGCGCAATTCGTTAGTCTGGAGGTTGCGGACAGCACCTACGGATTAGGCGTTCGGTACAATTTATCCTCGCAGGTGCTGTCTATAATAACGCGCTAAAGAATCGCGCGACACTGTTATGTCGCGCCTGCGTTGATTTTACCATATGTGTAGCAGTAATGTATCTGACACTGCGAACAGGTTGAGAAAGACACGGAAGAAAAAATCCTCTGCCGTTCCTCATTTCGAAGCGGTCACATGTCGGCAATCTGCGCCAGACTCTCCCAAAAGGAAGTGGGAGTTAAGAGGGTAGAAACCTTGGTGTCTACCCTCTTGCCCCGCCGCGGGGCGCGGCGAATCCCCGCGCTCCGCAGAGCGCAACTCCCCGCTGAGGTTCAGCGAAAAACCTCCCGCCCGTCAGGGGCGAACCCGCCTGCGGCAGTTCGCGTCCCCCGCTCAGCAGGTGCTGAAAAAGGCTGCCGCCCGGAAGGGGCGAACACGCTGACGCAGTTCGGGCACCCCGCTCAGCCGGTGCTGAAAAAAGGCTGCCGTCCGTTAGGGGCGAACCCGCTGACGCAGTTCGCGTCCCCAACGGATCGGTGCCAAAAACAGAGGACGCCCAGACCGGGGCAAAAAGCCGCCGTTTGTTAACAGTATATCCCTTGTATTTTCCCGTCCGGCTTGATACAATAAGCTTGTAAGAGAAAGGAGGCGTTTACAATGAAACGCTCAAAAGTTATTATAGCCGTAATTGCGATCATTGCAGTAGTCGCCGCAGCCTGTGTATATGGATATGTCCGCAGCAAGCCCGCCGATGAGCCGGAAAAGCCTGCTGTTACCAAGCCGGAGAACCCGACCACGCCGGACGACAGCAATTCCGGCAAACCGTCCGATTCCAAGACAAATGAACCTGCCGTACAGCCGGAAAATCCCAATCCGAGCGGCACGGAATCTGTCACGATCTACGTTCCGGATGAACAGGGTGAAACACTCACGCCGACCGGCGCAGACGCGAAGGACGACTCCGACCAGTCGCTCGTGGATGCGCTCATCGCCGCAGGCTCGCTGCCCGAGGGCGTCAAGGTGCAGTCCTCGTCGCTCGAGAACGGCACGCTCACGCTTGACATGAATGCCGCCTTCGGCGAGGCGATCCGCGCCTCCGGCACCGCCGGTGAAACGCTCAAGATCTACGCACTGGTCAACACGTTCGCGCAGGCGCGCGGCGCAACCGCAGTGCTCATCACCGTGGACGGCAAGGTGCTCGAAAGCGGACACGAGGTCTACGATTACGCGATCGAGCCGAACAACTGATCTGCAAAAGAAAAGCTCCGAAACGCCTGTTTCGGAGCTTTTTCTTACTTATTCATCATTTTCAAGAATTTTTCCTTGATATGCGCGGCAGCCGCGCACGGATTGTCCGCCTTCATGACGGCAGAGACCACGGCGATGCCCTTGATGGGGCTGTCGGCCAGCACGTCCATGTTATCCGCGTTCAGGCCGCCGATGGCAACCACCGGAATCGGGACCGCGCGGCACACATCGTTCAGCACGGAGACCGGCGTAACCTTGGTGGTAACGTGGGTAGTCGTCGGGTAAATGGCGCCGGTGCCGAGGTAATCCGCGCCGTCGTTGTACGCGGCAACGGCTGCTTCGACCGTCTTGGCGGTCGCGCCGACGATCTTATCCGGGCCGAGCAGCCTGCGGCAGACCGCCACCGGCAGGTCGCTCGCGCCGACGTGTACGCCGGCCGCATCGCAGGCAATGGCAACATCCACGCGGTCGTCGATGATGAGCGGCACACTGTAGCGGTCGGTGATAGACTTGACCTGCTGCGCCAACTCAAGGTAGCTGCGTCCGCCGGTGTCCTTCTCGCGGAGCTGAATGAGCGTTGCACCGCCCCTGCACGCCTCGTCCACCGCGCGGAGCAGGGTCTCGGTCGTGTGGTAGGTACTGTCCGTAATAACGTATAATGTAGGATCAAACTGCATGATAATACTCCTTTTTTGAACTTATTGTGCCGTTTCGCATTCTTTTACCGTCCTGCGAATGAAAAACAGGCTGATAACATCAACAACGTAAATAAACTGGGAAATGACCTGCAGGACTGCGGTTCCGGTGCTGATTTTGCCCTGCCTGCGCGCGTACAGGATGAGCGCAATGCAGTAGCCGGACGAGGCCATCATGGCAAACCAGGCAACCAGCATTTGTAAGAGCACGACCGGCAGCGTCATCGGGAAAATCAGCGTAAACATGCCGTAAATCATGCCGAAAAAGAAATTCAGCAGGAACATTGGAATCGCGATGCACTTCATTGCAATGATGCAGCGCCACAGCGTCTGCCGCACCGCCGGGTCGGACAGCCGCCTGTACATCACAGCAGCGCAAATCAGATTGCAGATTGCCAACGGCCCAATAAGCAGCCAGAACAGGAATAATCCCATCTGAAATATGTCCTTATCCGTTCCTTGCGCCACAAAAGCGCACAGAAATTCGCCTGCATACGACAGCGCCAGACCGACAAAGCAAACGATTTCACAGATGCTGAAAAACTTTGCAGCCTTCATCCCCTCTCCCCTTTCACCGTATGTTAATTTTCATCAATTTATTTTCACGATAAGCAAATCCTGCTCTTCCCCGAGTTCACCGAGCGCGGTGCCGTCCGGCTGAAACGCCATGCTGTGCCCGACAAATTTTCCGGGCGCATACTGGTCTGCGCCGAGCACGGTCAGGCCGTTCTCGATGGCTCGCGCGCACAGCAGGGTGCGCCAGTGCAGCAGCTTGTTCTCGCCCTGCACCCAGCCCGCCGGAACGAACAGCGTCTCGGCGCCGCGCGCCTTCTGCTCGGCGGCAAGCGCCGGAAACCGCAGTTCAAAGCAGGTAATGATACCCAGTTTTCCGGCGGGTGTCTCGATGGGTGAAAACGACTTGTCCCCTGCCCGGCACTCATCGGATTCCCGATAGCCGAAGGCATCGTACAAACGGTTCTTGCGGTGCGTTCCGCGCAGGCGGCCGCAGTCATCAAGAACCGCAATCGTGTTGTACGGCAGACCGTCCGTGCGCTCGTACATGCCTGCGGCAATCCACAGGCCGTATCTCCGGCAAAACTCACCGAGCGCAATAATGAACGGGCCGTCACACGGCTCTGCGGCCTCGATATTTTTCGACCGTGCGTTCACTTTTGCGTAATACATGCTGTATTCCGGCAAAAACAGCATTTTCGCTTCATTTTCCGCTGCCGTTTGTGCAATGCGTTCTATTTCCCTGAGATTGGCAATTTTGTCCTCTCCGGCGCCGAACTGCCCGATGGCAACCGTGCTCACGCCTCTCTCCATCCCTTGCATATGTCCACCCAGGCCTTGAAACCGGAGAATTTCTCCAGTTCCGGGATGGTGACCTCGATGGCTGAGTTGGACGAGCCGCACGCCGGGAATACCGTCTCGAACCGTCGGAGCGATTCATCGAGGTAGACCGTTACGCCGTCGTTCACGCCGAACGGGCACACGCCGCCGACCGCATGACCGATCTCCGGCTCGACCTCCTCAAACGCGAGCATCCGCGCCTTGCAGCCGAACCGCGCCTTGTACTTCGGGTTGTCGATCTTGGTGTCGCCTGCCGCAACGATGAGGATCACGCCGTCATTCGTGCGGAACGACAGCGTTTTTGCGATGCGTGCCGGTTCGCAGTGGGCGGCTTCGGCGGCCAGCTCTACGGTCGCGCTGGACACCGGGAATTCGATCACGCGATCCTCTGCGCCGAACTGACGCAGATACGCTTTTGCTTTTTCGATGGACATGGGTCTCAATCTCCTTCTGTCTGCTGCGGGATATCGTCGATCATGCTTTCGCACAGCCGACGTAAATAATTTGCAATTTCGCTGAGCGCAAGGCATGTGCACAGCCGCTCCTCCGGGTCATCCGGCGTCTCGGGCAACTGGGAGGTCAGCAGCGGCGGAATGGCTTCGCGCATGCGCTTCTTGTCCGCGAGCAGATGCTCGTAGCACGCCGCAAAGTCCACATCGTCCCGACCGGTCAGCGCCTTTACATCGTTTAAGCGCAGCGTCTGCTTCAAATGGTACACGCAGAGCAGCTGCATGATCTGCTGGCGCGTGTATTTTTTGCCCTTCACCGGCGTCATAAGCCCTTCCTTGACGTAGTTGTTGACCATGGTTTTTGTCAGCAGCTTGTCCTCCGGCGTGCGCTTGCTGCCCGATAAGCACTGATCGAACAGCGTCAGCACCTGATCCATATACAGGTCAAGCTGCGGCACCTCGTCGGGCATGATATCGCGGTCGGCAAAGACCGCTTCTATGGTTTTCTCCAGCCGCGGCATGGCGTTCACCTCATCTTTTACAAAATATCGAGGCAACACCGAACAATTAAAGCTGCGGCTCCTTGTGCAGGCTCCGGTCGCACTGCCGCGGCGCTTTACGGAAATTTTGTGCCCTGACTTCGTTGTGAGTTCACGGTAATACATCAAGTATTACCGCAAACTCACGCCTCGTCAGAACGCAAAATTTACTCGTAAATCGCTCTTGTTCAATTATGCGGTGTTACCTTGCAACTACAGTACCGAACGGAAACACGCAATTTTTCGTCTGTCCGTGCGGCCTGCAATGCTATTATTATAAGCCTTTTGCGCGCTTCACGCAAGAGTTATACCGCTCGACAAATCCACTGTAATATGATATACTGAACGTACAATAAGCGGTAGGAGGCTTACATATGAAAAAATTCTGGCAACGCCTGGTCCTTTTCGGACTGACAGGTGCATTTTTTGTATCCTGCATCAGCTGCAGCGCGGCAAATACTGCCTCGAAGGTTCCGATTCTGATGTACCACAACCTGACGAACGACCCGTCCGCCGTGACGAGCATGACCATCACCGGCGAGCGGTTTCAGGAGGACATGGAATATCTGGAATACAACGGCTACACGCCGCTGCTCTCGGCGGATTTGATCGACATCCGGGCCGGAAAGGAAGCCATGCCCGAGCGGCCGGTCATGATCACCTTTGACGACGGTTATCGCTCCAATTACGATATTGCGTACCCGATTCTGCAGAAAACCGGCATGAAAGCCGTCATTGCGCTGATCGGCAAAAGCATCCGCGCAAACGACAACACGGAAGCGAACCGCTTTTTCCTCAAGTGGGATGAGGCAGCCGAAATGGCCGACAGCGGTCTGGTGGAGCTGGCCTCTCACACCTACAACCTGCACAACCCGCAGTACGGCGGACTGACCGCACCGGACGGCATCAACGGCATCCAGCGGCTGAAGGGCGAGTCGCAGGCGGCGTATAACAAGCGCGTCGGTGAGGACCTCAAGCAGAGCATCGACCTCATCACGCAAAATACCAGCCAGAAAAACGTGCTGTTTTTCGCATATCCGTTCGGCGCGCGCGATGCGTGGATGCAGCCGCTGCTGCAGAAAAACGGTATCCAGGTCAGCGTACTGACCAACACCGGAACGGCGTCTATCCGGCGCGGATTGACCGATCTGCCGCGTTACCGCATCACGATGGACACCAAACTGAGCGATATTCTTCCGGCGAACCCGAACGCCTCGCACGATATTACCGTGCGGGCGCACATGCCGACCATGATCAAGAATGAGAAAATCCGGCAGGAAGTCGCCCGGCACCTTCCCGCACAGGAGAGAACCATAAAGATTCCGAAATCATATACCTGATTTTTCAAGCACTGTCTTTGATTAACAAAGACGGTGCTTTTTTCATGGTGACAATTTGGAGAAAGCACTTGCAATTTTCAGAAAATGTGGTATCATAACAGATGTGATATAGTTTTTAACTCTACATAGCAAAAGGAGGAGTTTGTATGCCTCGTGCATTTCTCAAGGCCCGCGAGCCGTTTTCCAGTTACTCTCATTTCATCGGTGCGGTGCTCAGCGGCGCCGGACTATTCGTGCTGCTCGTGCGGCTGCTGTTCGATCCGTCCGTCACCGGTTCGCTTGCGGCGGCTGCCGTGGTGTTCTGCCTGTCGCTGATCGCGCTGTACTCTGCAAGCAGCGTGTACCATTTCTCCGGCCGCGGCGAAGCCGTCCTGCGGCGGCTGAAAAAACTCGACCACAGCATGATCTATGTGCTGATCGCGGGCAGCTATACGCCGATTATTCTCAAATTCATGCCTGCGCCGCGCAGCTATATCTTTCTCGGCGTGATTTGGCTGATTGCGCTGACCGGCATTGCCATCAAGCTGCTGTGGATTGACGCGCCGCGTCTCATCGGCACCGCGCTGTACCTCGCGCTCGGTTGGGCGATCGCGTTTGATTTCGGGGTTGTGCTGTCCATGCCCGCGCCTGCCATTGCCCTTCTGGCTGCCGGAGGTCTGGCGTATACGGTCGGCGGCGTGATCTATATCGCCAAAAAGCCGAATCTCGGGCTGATGATCGGGTTTCATGAGCTGTTTCATCTGTTCGTAATCGTCGGCAGTGTTTGTCATTATCTGATGGTGTTTCTTTATGTACTATAACAAACGAGCCGTGAATCTTCATGTGATTCACGGCTCGTTTTTGTTTTCATCCGCACCCGGCAAACCATTTTTATTACTGCTATGGCGGAACACTCCATAATTCGGATACTTTATCCACGGATAATCCGGCTCTGTACCATAATTATTCCGTATATATTTTTCTAATTCCGTTCGATCCATACTGCCATCTCCATTCCCCGGTTTATATTTATCGTATCATACGCTCCGTATCGCCTGCAACCTTTTCAAAATCTCCTCCCATACATTATTCAAAAAAGTATTTCTTACCGATTGACAAAAATACAAATTTACAATATACTCTTAATTAAGAAGTAATACTAATAAAGGAGGTGCATTTTATGCAGACCAGAAACACCATTCAGCGTCAGATTGTATTGCAGGCAGTGAATCAGCTGCACAACCACCCTACCGCAGATGCGATTTATGCCGTTATCGCGGCGCAGCACCCGACCATCAGCAAGGCCACGGTTTACCGCAATCTGAACCAGCTGGCAGCTCAGGGCGAGATTTTGCGCGTGCCTGTGCCGACCGGTGCCGATCACTTTGATTTCAACATCAAGCCGCATTATCATGTGCGGTGTACCAAGTGCGGCGGCGTTTTTGATGTATTTATGCCGCCTGTCACCGATCTCATCGACCGCGTGGAGGATTCCTCCGGCGTGGAGCTGCATCGGTACGAAATTCTGTTCGAGGGTATTTGCAGCGCTTGCAGGAAAGACTAAAAGAGCAGTCAGAACGGTCTGACCGTCAAAAGAGACAGGAAGAATAGGAAAAACGGAGAAAGGATAACTATTATGGCAGAACTCAAGGGCACCCGCACCGAAGCAAACCTGCAGACCGCATTCGCAGGCGAATCCATGGCGCGCAATAAGTACACGTTCTTTGCCTCCAAGGCGAAAAAGGACGGCTATGTGCAGATTGCGAAAATCTTCGAGGAGACCGCTGCAAACGAGAAGGAGCACGCGAAAATCTGGTTCAAGCTGCTCAACGGCGGCATTGATGACACCGCAGCCAACCTCAAGGCTGCCGCAGAGGGCGAAAACTACGAGTGGACCGACATGTACGCCACCTTCGCCAAAGAGGCGCGTGAGGAGGGCTTCGACCACATCGCGGACCTGTTCGAGATGGTCGGCGCAATCGAGAAGGAGCACGAGGAACGCTACCGCAGGCTGCTCAAGAATGTCGAGGACAAGCTGGTCTTTTCCCGCGACGGCGACTGCGTATGGCAGTGCTCCAACTGCGGACATATCGTTGTCGGCAGACAGGCGCCGGAGGTCTGCCCGGTTTGTGCACATCCTAAAGCCTACTTTGAACTCAAGGCTGACAATTATTAACCTTTGCACCGTCTATCCCGTAGGGGAGCACAGTGTGCTCCCGCATTTCGGTTAAACGAGTGCGTGGGCGAACCATGTTCGCCCCTACGGTTACGCATGTGCAGATGATTTACACGGTATCACCGTCCATTAACGTAAGATATTGCATCATGTTGATACCATGAAACACAAAAACAGGGAGAAACACTTGTTTCTCCCTGTTTCTATTTAGTTTACAGAACTTACCGCGTCCTTCATGCTCTTAACGTACGCCTTAACGTGCGGCACGCACTCCATGCCCATAAGGGCGGCAGCGGTCTCGGTTGCAACACCGTGCTGACCGGCGCCGGTCTCTGCGATCAGACGGGTCTTGCCCATCTTTTTCGCCAGCAGCGCCTGACCGAGCACGTTGTTGATCTTATGGGCGCCCGTGTGGTTCAAATCCTCACGCTTGAGGTAGATTTTCGCACCGCCGAGGTCGTTCGTCATATGCTCCGCAAAGTACAGGCGCGACGGACGGCCTGCGTAGTTGTTCAGCAGCTCGGTCAGCTCTGCATTGAATGCCGGATCGTTCTTATAGTGGTTGTAAGCTTCCTCCAGCTCGATAACCGCGTTCATCAGCGTTTCCGGCATGTACTGACCGCCGTGTACGCCAAAACGTCCCTTGCTCATTGGTTTGCTCCTTTCACAAGCGCCGATACGCGGCGCATCTTATCAATATCCTTTACATCGTCCGTTTCAATGCCGCTGGACAGGTCGAGCGCATACGCGCCGGTCTGTGCGGCTCTTTGGACGTTGGTTTCATTCAGCCCGCCCGCGAGAAAATACGGGTGGTTTACCTCGCCTATCAGCGACCAGTCGAACGTCTCGCCGCTGCCGCCGTAGGCGTGCTTTACATAGGTATCCAGCAGCAGCCAGTCCACCGGCAGGGTGTCCGCCTGCTTAATGTCGCGGTGGGTCTCCACGCGGACGGCGTAGACGATGGGCGCGCTTGTCAGCTTTCGCAGCCTGCTTATATAATGCATGCTCTCGCCGCCGTGCAGCTGGATGATGTCGATAACCTCATCGCGCACCAGCGCGGCGATGTGCTCGGGTTCGTCGTTCACGAACACGCCGACCGCCTTAATTTCCGGGTCGAGGTGCTCCTTGAGCCGCGCCGCGTCTAAATCCGATACATGCCGGCGGCTCTCCGCGAACACAAAGCCGATGAAGTCCGGTTTTGTTTCGTTCGCAGCCTCAATATCCGCTTTGCGGGTCAGTCCGCAGAATTTCAGCTTCATTTTACCGCCTCCCGCAGGGCATCGAGCGCCTGTTTTTTGTCTGCGGCACGCATAAGGTACTCGCCTACCAGAACCGCGTCTGCGCCCGACTTGGACGAAACCGACCGGTTGCCGTGCTTTGCAACCGGCATACCGCCTGCCGCCGCCACAAACGCGGCGGTCGTGGAGATGTTGAACGAGCCGACCTCGTCACCGCCGGTACCGACAATGTCCATGACCGCGCCCTTCGGCTCAATGTGCGCGCCCTTTTCGCGCATGACCTCGGCGCAGGCGGTAATCTCGGTGATGGTTTCGCCCTTCATGCGGAGCGCCGTCAGCAGGGTTGCCATTTCGATGTCGGTCGCGGTGCCGTCCATCATTTCCTCCATTGTTGCACGAGCGATGGTGTAGTCCAAATCACGACCGTTGATCGCTTCGTGAATTGCAAGCTGAATCATTATATATCGACCTTTCTATTACATCTATTATATCATTACTAATTGATATCTTCTCCGTAGGGCAGCCCGCCCTACGGTTCTGGTCAAACTTTACATAGACAGAAAGTTTTTCATATAGCCGGGCCCCGGAGAAAGGATGATGTGCGAGGGATTCAGTCCCTCGATTTCGCTGACGGTGAGCGCGTCATTGCGGACAACGCGCATATCCGGCTCGATAGCCGCCGCCTGCTGAAACAGGTTATAGGAAAAAGAATCGTAATTGTCGATCAGGAGAATCATTATCCGTCTACCTCCGATGCACGCTCGATGGCGTTCATAACTGCCTTTGCCTTGTTTGCGCTTTCCATATACTCGTTATACGGCACGGAATCCGCGACGATACCGCCGCCCGCCTGCACGGTCACGGTGCCGTTCTTCTTGGCAGCCATGCGGATGGCGATGCAGGTATCCATATTGCCGGTGAAATCCAGATAGCCGAGTGCACCGCCGTACACGCCGCGCGGCTCGCTCTCCTGCTCCTCGATGATCTCGCAGGCGCGGATCTTGGGTGCGCCGGACAACGTTCCCGCCGGAAGCACGGCTTCGATGGCGTCGCAGGCATCGTACTTTTCATCGATGTCGCCCTCGACCTGCGAGCAGATGTGCATGATCTTGGAATACCGGTGTATCATCATGTAATCGGTGACCTCCACCGTGCCGATCTTGGACACGCGGCCGAGGTCATTTCTGCCGAGATCGACCAGCATATTGTGCTCGGAAAGCTCCTTTTCGTCCGCAAGAAGCTCGTTCTCGAGCGCCTTATCCTCCTCCGGCGTTTTGCCGCGCGGACGCGAGCCTGCAACCGGAAAGGTGGTCAGGCGGCCGTTATCCAGTCGGACGAGCGTTTCCGGAGAGGAACACATGATCTCGTCCCCATCAGATGTATTCGCGGGTTTTCTCCACGATGTCGGCGTACTGCACCTCGGTGACGTTGCAGGTGAAGCTCGGCCTGCCGGTTGCCTTGAGCGGCGGAAGCGGACTTTGGTCGTTGATTAGCGCCGCCATGCCCTCGAGCGCCGCACACGCCTTGCCGTAGTTCTCCATCACGCTGTCGGTCTTCATGTTGACCACGAGCACGATCTTCTGCTTGAGGTGGTCGTACGCGATGACCTTGTCGAACAGCATCAGGTCAAAATCGTCCCATGCGCCGCGCTTGATTTTGAGCGTCGGCTCTGTGTAGCCGAGCATCGCATACGCGAAGTAGCCGACGAAACCGCCCGTGAACGGCGGCTGACCCTCAAGCCGCGGTGCGTGATACTCGCCGAGCACCTCGCGGAGCACGGTGAGCGGCTTGTCGGTCTTGACCGTCTTGTTGACCGTACCCTCAAGCGTTACCGTGCCGTTTTTGCAGGTCGCACGCAGGATGGGGTCGTAGCCGAGGAAGGAGTAGCGCGCCCATTTTTCGCCGCCCTCCACGCTCTCCAGCAGGAAAAAGCGGTCGGAGCGCATCTGCAGGCGGCGCAGCAGCGAAATCGGCGTTGTCATATCGGCGTAGATCTCGCGGCAGACCGGAATGGTCGTATACTCCTTCGCGAGTTCTAAAATCTCATCACAGCTTGGGGTAATCATTGTGTTTCCTCCATCTGCATAACAAGCGCGGTAAAAACCGTATTCATCGTGTTTTATCTCTTGGGTTCGTGCAAGCGTCGTAGACGCAATAAAAAAGGCTTCTGTCCTATGATACAAACGTATCATGGGACAAAAGCCTGTTACTTCTGCGGTACCACCCAAATTGACGTACAAAAACGTCCACTCTGTCGTGTGCAAACACACACGCTCCCATGATAACGGCGGGAATCCCGTCAGCCATACTCTCCCTGCGGATTTGAGGCTGCCCTCACAAGTCCATTCAGTAACGTCCTCTGCTGCTCTCCTCACACCACCGGAAAGCTCTCTGAAAGCGCGGTCTTACTCACTCTTGTTCTGCGGTTTTGCTTTTTCTGAAATCAGTATATTCCTACGATGAAAATTTACCAAGTGGATTTTCTGTATTTTTTCGCAAATCCCACTTTTTCTCTATGTTATTTCGCAATGGGATACGACGGGCACACCGCACCGAGCGGACAGCCCTCGCACTTCGGGCTGCGCGCCGTGCAGTGCTCGCGGCCGAACAGCACCAGCCGGTGGCAGAAGTCGGACGATTCCGCCGGGTCGAGCAGCTTTCGCAGGGCGTTCTCCACCTTTACCGGGTCTTTCTCGTTCTTGACGAAGCCCAGCCGGTTGGACAGCCTGATGCAGTGCGTATCGCACACAATGGCCGGTTTGCCGAAAATATCCCCGAGGATGAGGTTGGCGGTCTTGCGGCCGACGCCCGGCAGCTTGAGCAGCTCCTCCATAGTATCCGGCACCCTGCCGCCGTAATTGGCGATGAGCATCATGGCGCACGCCTTGAGGTCGCGCGCTTTGGTGCGGAACAGGCCGCAGGTCTTGATGGCCTCGGCAATCTCCTCCTCGGACGCATCCGCGAAGCTCTGCAGGGTCGGAAACTGCTTGAATAATTTTTCTGTCACAATATTGACGCGCGCGTCCGTGCACTGTGCGGAAAGCCGGGTGGCGAACAGCAGTTCATAATCGTGTGTATAATGCAGGGCGCAGACCGCCTCGGGATAGACAGTTTTCAGCAGCTCGGTAACGGCGGCGGCACGTTCTTTCTTGGTCATTGTGTTATCCTCTCTCCCCAAATAATCCTACTTGTATTGTAACATATCGTCGAAAAAAGGGCAACTGTTTGCACAAAAGTGCACAATGTAACAATTTCACTATAAACTGCTAAAGCGGTAACGCAAAAATCAGATGTTTGTCAATAGATTCCATGCGAAAAATGTGGTTAAATTATAATAGTAAATTCTTATCCGGCAGGAGGCTGTATCATGGTTCGTCAAGCAATGGACTTCGTGACAGCGTTCGACCCCGAACTCGGACGTATAATCGAAGCGGAATACAAACGACAGGCGCGCAACATTGAGTTGATCGCCTCGGAAAATATAGTCAGCGAGGCTGTTATGGCGGCAATGGGCAGCGTGCTGACCAACAAGTACGCCGAAGGCTATCCCGGCAAGCGCTACTACGGCGGCTGCGAATGCGTCGATGAGGTGGAAAACCTCGCCATCCACCGCGTGTGCCAGCTGTTCGGCGCGAAATACGCGAACGTGCAGCCGCACTCGGGCGCACAGGCGAACATGGCGGTCTATCAGGCGCTGTGCAAGCCGGGTGATACCGTGCTCGGCATGAGCCTGGACAACGGCGGCCACCTGACCCACGGTTCGCCGGTCAATCAGTCCGGTCTGCTGTACAACATCGTGCCCTACGGCGTGGATGAGAACGGTCTCATTGATTATGATGCGCTCCGCGAGCTGGCAAAAAAGGAACAGCCGAAGATGATCATCGCTGGTGCGTCCGCGTATCCGCGCGCCATCGACTTTGCAAAATTCGCCGAGATCGCACACGAGGTCGGCGCGTACCTGTTCGTTGACATGGCGCACATTGCCGGTCTGGTTGCTGCCGGTCTGCACCAGAGTCCGGTTCCCTACGCAGATGTCGTCACCACCACGACGCACAAGACGCTGCGCGGTCCGCGCGGCGGCGTTATCCTGACGAACGATGAGGAGCTGGCGAAGAAATTTGACAAGGCCATCTTCCCCGGCACACAGGGCGGCCCGCTCGAGCATGTCATCGCCGCAAAGGCGGTCTGCTTCGGTGAGGCACTCAGGCCGGAGTTCAAGGCATATCAGCAGAATGTTGTCACCAATGCCCGCGTGCTCGCGGACGCACTCCGGAAGCAGGGCTTCGACCTTGTGGCGGGCGGCACGGACAACCACCTGATGCTCATCGACCTGCGAAAGACCGGCGTGACCGGCAAGGAGCTGCAGCGCCGTCTGGACGAGGTGTACATCACCGCCAACAAGAATGCCATCCCGAACGACCCGGAAAGTCCGTTCGTCACCTCGGGCATGCGCATCGGCACGCCCGCTGTCACCACCCGCGGCTTCGGTGCGCCGGAGATGCTCCGCATTGCCGAGTTCATCTGGCAGGCCGCAACCGATTTCGACAACAAAGCGAACGATATCCGACGGAATGTACGCGATATCTGCGTAAATTTTCCAATTTACTAACAATATTTGCCGATTCCCTACTATGGGAGTCGGCTTTTTTAATTGGCTTTGTTCGGTTTGCATAATGCAAAATCACCTGTCATAAACAGTCGAGTAGATAAAGTTTTTGTAAGATTTGAACAAAGCGCTTGCCTTTTCCCGCCAGTATGCTATACTTAGATACAAGAGGGAGAGCAAATCCCGCCAAATGGCTTGGAGGAAATAACAAAAGGGGAAATGCAGTAATGGGAATTAAACTGAAACTGACCGGTCTCCGGCGCTTTGTCCGGACCGAGGCTGAGATTGCGGACTACACCGCGCAGGTTGCAGCAGCACAGGACACGCTCGTGAACGGCACCGGCGCCGGAAACGATTTTCTTGGCTGGCTGAATCTGCCGGTGGATTACGACCGGGACGAGTTTGCGCGCATCAAGCAGGCAGCAAAGAAGATTCAGCAGACCTGCGATGTGCTGATCGTCATCGGCATCGGCGGCTCGTATTTAGGGGCACGGGCAGCCATCGAGTTCGTAAACGGTCAGTTCTACAACCAGACCCGCCCGGAGGGCATTCCGGAGGTGTACTTTGCCGGCAACAACATTTCGTCGTCCTACTTGAACGACATTATCAAGATGATCGGTGACCGCGACTTCTGCATCAACGTCATCTCGAAGTCGGGCACGACCACCGAGCCTGCCATCGCCTTCCGCGAGCTGAAAAAGCTGTGCGAGCAGCGCTACGGCCGCGAGGGCGCTAAGGAGCGCATCTTCGCCACGACCGATAAGGAGCGCGGCGCGCTCAAAAAGCTGGCGGATGACGAGGGCTACGAGACCTTTGTCGTGCCGGATAACATCGGCGGCCGTTTCTCGGTGCTCACGCCGGTCGGTCTGCTGCCGATGGCTGCAGCCGGTCTGGACATTGACGCGGTGATGGCAGGCGCTGCCGCCTCCCGCGAGGATTATTCTCAGGGCTCCTTGCACGACTGCGCGCGCTATGCTGCACTGCGCAATCTGCTGCTGTTCAAGGGCAAGACCATGGAGATCATGGTAAACTATGAGCCGTCTCTCGTCATGCTCGGCGAATGGCTCAAGCAGCTGTTCGATGAGTCCGAGGGCAAGGACCATAAGGGTCTGTTCGTCACCTCGGCGAATTTCTCCACCGACCTTCATTCCATCGGTCAGTTCATTCAGGACGGCTCGCGCATCATGTTCGAGACCGTGCTGTGGGTCAAGGAGCCGCGCTCCGAGATTACCATCGAGCATACCGAAGAGGACATCGACGGCCTGAATTATCTGGCAGGTCAGACCGTGCAGCACGTCAACCAGAAGGCGTACGAGGGCACGCTGATCGCCCACATGGACGGCGGCACGCCGAATATCATCCTCGAGATCGACCGCACGGACGCCTGGCATTTCGGCTATCTGGTCTACTTTTTCGAGAAGGCCTGCGGCATTTCGGGTTACCTGCTCGGCGTAAATCCGTTCAATCAGCCGGGTGTTGAGGATTATAAGAAGAATATGTTTGCACTTCTGGGCAGATCGGGTTTCGAGGAGCGGAGAAAATACCTTGAGGCTCGTGTCAAGCTGGAAGACTGATCGTCCCTTTTACCCTTTGTGTTGATGGGGTATAACTCCGGTGATTTCACTAAATCACGCACATAACCGATACTGGATACCAAAAAGATGCCGAAGGCAACTTCGGCATCTTTTCATGCCTCGAAAGAAGCACAAAAATATTGTATGATACAAAAGAATTCTCCCTTTTCAGAATTGTGTACTTATGGGAAATGAGCTTATAAATATACATTGCAAACAGCAGACATCTATTTTATAATCAAATATAAAAATCGAAATTTACTTCTACTTAGACGTACAAACTGTTGACAGTAAAGCTCCTATATAGTATTATTTGATAAAATACTATATAGGAGCTTTTGTGTGAAAATGAATGGTGGATTTCTTGTCACCAAAATAAAACAGCTTGGTGACCGGATTTTTGAGAAGATTCTCAGCGGAAAAAATATCGATGCGTTCAATGGAGCCCAGGGGCGTATTCTTTATGTGCTGTGGCAGGAGGATG
>OHAG01001377.1_pt1 | contig 15840 bp, 14 predicted proteins | sample 1577081 | NCBI WGS metagenome assembly OHAG01 (sample SAMEA3541513, study PRJEB24748) | human gut metagenome | biome: human gut; feature: human-associated habitat; material: faeces | place: China | collected 2012
TATTTAACATAGGCTTAAGTACACGCGATTTTTCAAAAATCATCTGATAGTTTTCCAAAACCTTATTATTCCAATATTTTTATTAATTTATTTTTAGTTTATATAAGTTATATATTTTTTTTTAAATTTAAAATATTTATTTGGTAATATATCATCTTTATGAACCTAGCTAAATATAAAGTTTTGTATAGTATAACTAATTACAGTTAAATAAATATATAAAACTTGTTGCAAACTAAAATAAAATCTACTACTATCTAATAATATAGAAATTAAATATTAATGTAATAGAGGCGCAATTAAAAAGAGTAGTATTTTGGAGATAGACAAATCTGTGAAAACTTATGAAAGGGTTAATTGCCGAAGCAAATACATGTCAAAGTATTTAGCTGGTACTTAATTTAATAAATTAAGTACTCTCACTTTTTTAAGTGGTGGAGCTATTATAATTTAAACCTAAGATTTTAAAGATCTTCAGGTCTTTTTATTGAACCTCTATTTACATTATAAAAAATAGGGGGTATTTTCATGTCGCAATTTATTAATGCTTTAAATGATTTTATCTGGGGTCCTCCTCTGATAATATTAATGTTAGGTACTGGTTTATATTTTACAATTGGTTCAAAGTTTTTCCAAATTAGGTATTTTAACTATATTATGAAGCAAACTTTAGGTAAAATATTTAAAAAACAAGATGAAAATAATGCAGAAGGTGTACTTAGTCCACTTGAAGCAGTATCTACTGCAATAGGTGGTTCTGTTGGTTTTGGTAATATTGCTGGTGTTGCAACTGCTATAGCAATGGGAGGTCCTGGTGCTACTTTATGGATGTGGATTACTGCCTTTTTAGGTATGATTCTAAAACAAGTTGAAGTAACTTTAGCTGTTTATTATAGAAAAAAAGATGAAAATGGAGACCCTTATGGTGGTCCTACTTATTATATGGAAAGAGGTTTAGGAGAAGAAAGAAATTTTAAATATTGGAAAGTACTTGCAACAGTATTTGGTTTTGGAATATTCTCTACTTTCTTTATAACTGCAAGTAATTATACTATTTCTGAAGTTGTAGCTTCTACATTTAACATTAATCAAATGGTTGCTAGTTTATTAATTGTTATATGTACATACTTAATGATTTGGAAAGGTATGAAGTACTTAGGAAAAATATTTACTAAACTTATTCCAATAATGAGCATAAGTTATCTAGTTTTTGGATTAGTAATAATATTTATAAATTATAAAAATATACCACAAAGCTTTATGCTAATATTTAAAGGAGCTTTTACTGGAACTGCTGCTGTTGGTGGATTTGTAGGTGCCACTATTTCCAAGGTAATATCTACAGGTATGGCAAGAAGTGTATACTCTAATGAAGCTGGTTGGGGAACTTCTCCAATGGTTCATGCTTCAAGTCAAACAGTTCATCCTGTTGAGCAAGGTCTATGGGGTTCTTTTGAAGTATTTGTTGATACTTTTATAGTATGTACTATCACTTCTTTAGTTGTAATTGTTACTGGTGAATGGTCTAGTGGTGTTGAAAGTGCTACTTTAACACTTAATGCATTTTCTACAGGCTTAGGTGTATTTGGTACTTACTTCTTAACTATAACTATGTTAGTATTTGGTCTTACAACTTCATCTGGATGGTATGTATATTATGAGGTTGTATTAAGACATTTATGTAATAAAAATATAAAATTAAAAAATATAGTACTTAAAATATTTAAATACTTCTATCCTCTACCAGGGCTTATTATGACTTCATATATACTTTATGTTGGAGATATAAGTATATGGACATTTGTTGATATAACAAGTGGTATACCTACTTTTGTAAACGTATTGGTTTTATTAGTATTATCTAAGCAATATTTTGTACTGTTAAAAGATTACAAAGCAAGATATTTAGGTGTAGGTAAAGTAGATAAAAATACAAAGTTATTTTATGAGGATATAAAAGGAGAGAAAAATGACGCATATTTATTATAATGGAAAAGTATTCACAGGAGATGAAAATCTTCAACAAGCATTTGTAGTTGAAAATAAGAAATTTATATATGTAGGAAATAATGAAGAAGCTCTTAAATATAAAGATGAAAACTCTAAATTAATAGACTTAGATGAAAAGTTTGTATGCCCTGGATTTAATGATTCTCACATGCATGTTTTAGGTTATGGATATTCTTTAAAAATGATAAATTTAGCTAGAAAAACTTCTTCTTTAGAAGAAATGAAAAATGCAATAAAAGAATATATAAACTCTAATAAATTAAGAGAAAATGAGTGGATATGTGGTAGAGGTTGGAACCACGACTATTTTAATGATGTTAATAGATTTCCAACTAAAGATGACTTAGATGAAATTTCAACAGAATATCCAATATGTATAATAAGAGCTTGCGGTCATGTTTGTGTTGTAAACTCAAAAGCACTAGAATTAGCAGGTATAAATAAAAATACCTTACAAATTGAAGGTGGCCAATTTGATATAGATGAAAATAATGAGCCTAATGGTATATTTAGAGAAAATGCTCTTAATTTAATCTATAATAAAATACCAAAGCCAGATAAAGAAGATATAAAAAATATGATATTAAAAGCATGTGAAAGCCTAAACTCTTACGGGGTTACTTCAGCTCAAACTGATGACTTTATAGTATTTCCTGGTGTTGACTATGAAGTAATAATAAATGCATACAAAGAACTTGCAAACGAAGGAAAACTTACTGTAAAAATATATGAACAAGCACAACTTGCACAAAAAGAGGAATTAGAAAGCTTTTTATCTAAAGGATACACTACAGGTGTTGGTGATGATTATTTTAAAATAGGACCACTTAAATTATTAGGTGATGGATCATTAGGAGCTAGAACTGCTTATTTAAATGAACCTTATTCTGACGATAATAGTACTTTTGGAATATGTACTTATACTCAAGAACAATTTGATGAAATGGTTGAAATTGCTCACAAAAACAATATGCAGGTAGCTATACATGCCATAGGAGATAAGGCTATGGATATGGTTGTTAACTCTATAGAAAAAGCTTTAGATAAATCTCCAAGAGATAATCATAGACATGGTGTAGTTCATTGTCAGTTAACAACTAGTAACTTACTAAATAGATTTAGAGACTTAAAGCTTCATGCTTATATTCAATCTATATTTTTAGATTATGATATTAATATAGTTGAGGATAGAATTGGAGTTGATAGAGCTAAAACTAGCTATAACTTTAATACTTTATTTAATGAGACTACTATGAGTAATGGATCTGATTGTCCTGTTGAATTACCTAATGTTTTTAATGGAATTTACTGTGCTGTTACTAGAAAAACTTTAGATGGTAAAGGTCCATTTTTACCTAATCAAGCACTTAGTGTTAAAGATGCAATACTTTCTTTCACAAGAAATGGTGCTTATGCTTCTTTTGAGGAAGATATAAAGGGTGATATAGCTGTTGGTAAAGCTGCTGATTTTGTATTGTTAAGTGATAATCTTTTAGATATTGATGTTGATAAAATAAAAGATGTTAAAGTTTTAAATACTTTCTTAGATGGTAAGTGTGTATATAGTTTAAGTTAACAAAAATTCGCTTTGCTTGAGCGACGTGTCGGCGAAGCACTTCATTTCGCCAACGATATATCCTCGTGGCTACTTTGAGCAACGTGTTGGCGAAGCATTTTGGATACATCCGTTGCTCAAAATACCCTGTTTAAGTTTTGACAGGGTATTTTTGATTTTATTTAATAGCACTTTTTGCAATCTTTCAGTTACTTTTAACCATTTATTTGTTATTTAATGTTCTCTATAATTAAATTATAGTAATTGATAATTAATAAAAGTAGTTGAAAGGTGATATATATGATTAAAGAGATAAATGATACTATAGATTTTATTATGAAAAATGATCCAGCTTCAAAAAGTAAACTTGAGGTACTTCTTTTATATCCTGGATTACATGCAGTGATTGGTCATAAAATTTCTAATTTTTTATATAAGAAAGATCTATTTTTTAGTGCTAGATTAGTATCTCAGATGTTTAGATTTTTTACTAATATAGAAATCCATCCTGGTGCTCAAATAAATGGAACTTTATTTATAGACCATGGTGCAGGTATAGTTATTGGTGAAACTGCTATTATAGGAAATGAGGTTACTATTTATCATGGAGTTACTTTAGGTGGTACTGGTAAAGAAACTGGTAAGAGACATCCTACTATTGGAAATGGTGTAGTAATTGGTGCTGGTGCTAAGTTATTAGGATCTATAGAAATTGGAAATAATGTTAAAATCGGTGCTAATTCCGTAGTTTTAAAAAGTATTCCTGATGGATGCACTGTTGTTGGTACTGAAGGTAGAATAGTTAAGAGACCTAATAGCAAAAGTATATTATCTGATTGTTAGATAGTATTAAAAGTATTTAAGGTTAATAAATAGGTAAATAGAATTATTTAATATTACTGGAATTTTTAAGTTCCAGTAATATTTTTATTTATAAAAACGATCTATAGATGCCTGCCCTGCTGCAATACAAATACATACAAAATATATCTTAAGTGCTAATTTAATACTTTTTTTATTGCACCAATCAATTATGTTAATAATACCTGTATTTATTACAAAATTAAAGTACTTCTGTTCATCTATATTTAAGTTTTTTTCATTTTTCTTAATAGCTTTTTCCATCTGTTTGATCGTAAAATCATACTCGCCATTTTCATTTTGCTCTAAACCAAACTCTTTTTCTAGATATTCATATATAACATTTTTATTGTAATAGTTATCTAAGGTATCTTCCATAAAATTCGTAATATGTATAAATAGTTTTACTTTTATAGGTGCAACTAATATTTTTATTTTGCTTATTAATCCTAAAGTAAAAAGAATTAACGTTATGTCTATAAGCAGTTTTATTATTTTTGTGTAGTCTATCATTTATGTCCCCCATATTAAGTGTTATGTTTTCATCTAAATATTATATCATTTAATATTTTATTTTCTAAGATAAACTTTATAAGTTATAAATAAGCATATTAACATTATAATGTAAAAATAAATTTACTTATTACAAAAAAGGTTGACTTTACTAGCAACCTTTTTAATGTAATTCTAATTTTATTTCATTTATTTCTTCTTCTGTAAGTTCTGTTAATTCAACTATCATCTGTACTGAAAAGTTATTTTGTAATAATTTTCTAGCCATTTCTATTTTTTCTTGTTTTATTCCTTGTTTTATTCCTGTGTTAATCAAATTGGCTTTTTCATGTAGGGCTCTTTCTCTCTCAAAATATAATTCTTGAGTTACTGGATCACTACTTAAATATTCTAGCTTTTCTTCTGCCTTTTTTATATCTTTATCCATATTTATAAGCACCTCCAATTCCTCTTGTGATATATCGTTTCTTAAAAACATCATCCATCTCTGTAATTTATCTTCTTCTAGATTTTTATTTTCAATCTTTTTGAACTTAGGCATTTCTATAAAATGAAGTTCTAATATATCTGTTAATTTATATTCTGTATTATCATTTTCTCTTAGTGTAAATGTTGTATGATATTTTTCTAGCTCTATATAATTAAAATCTAATATATTTATAGTGATTACTTTATTTAAATTACTATAATCCTCGCCTTTAACAATACTTCTACTATAGATTCTAGACCAATAAAATAAAGTTCTCTTATCCATATTATCTTGATTTGTTAACTGTACTTCTATATTTATATTAGTTCCATCTGAAGTTTTTGCTAGTACATCTATTATTCCTTTTTTATCTTGTATATTATCTGTAGTTAGCTCTTTTTCATTTATTATTTCTAATTCTACTAATTCTTGAGTTTTATCTTTATTTAAAACTGCATTTAAGAAAGATTTTAAGTTATCTATATTTTCAGTTTCTCCAAATAATTTTTTGAAAATAAAGTCATTCAGCGGTCTCAATCTTTGCATTATATTCCCTCTCTTTGAGTTTATTTATTATGATATAAATAATTATATCCTATCTTAAATTTATTAACAATTCACTATTTAAATATAATTACGATACCTTGTAGAACTAATTTATATATAGTATATCTTTAATACTAACTTTATTTCTACTTAACTTTATATCACCATTATCTAATACTTTAACAAAATCACTACCTATATAAAATCCATCATTTTCTTTTCTAAGATTTATATTTTTATCCTTACTAATCTTTTTAAGTATCTTATAAACATCTATTTCTCTTCTACTACTTAAATAAAGCTCATGCATTGTAGTAGCTGTTTTTAACAAATATAAGGTTGTATAATTTAAAGTTCTTATACCATACTCAACTCTATGAATAGGTCCTACCTTTTTTAATTCATCAAGTTCAAATCTTAAATAAATGTCATTTTCTTTACCATTATCACACTTAAGTTCTTTACAACTTCCTCTTTCATACTCATAATAATCTTTAATTTTTGCATAATACTCTATGCCAAAGTCATTATTAAACTTATTACTTGAATTTGACTTATCAATTGGTTGATAAAAGGCCAAATACTCAACTCCAATATTTAGCTTCGATAATGATTTTTTAGGTATATGATAAAATCTATTTTCTTTATAAACATCAAAGTGATTTTTATCTTTTGTATTAACTATCATTACATTTTTATTCTTAAACTTATAATAATCATCTTCTTCATCAAATACAGGGTTGTTATTTATAGCTTCCATATATGATTCATTTATGATATCACATAAATGCTTTTTCATAAGTGAGGTTGATCCTGGAAGCATAGGAAGTGCGCCTATGTTAACTTTCTCTATACTTTTGTAATATTTATTTTCCTCAAATGTTTTTTCAGCACTACAAGGAAACATTACATAAGCTCCAACTGATTCATATTTAAAACTATTATTTATGCTACTTTTGCTTACTATAGAGTCTCTATATCTATGCATAATATTTATATCATCTTCCATAGGGCATATATTTCCATTGTTATCTACATAGATTCTATACTTAGCATCAAATATATATACCCTGTCGGTTTTCCCGACACCGTTTAAGCAAAGTACTGTATCTGGTCTTTGGTTTGTTGTATTGTTTGTTGTAAAATAGTTCTATTTTTTTACCTTATTTATTTTGTATAAGTGATAGTGTTAATCTATCTGATGCTGATTTTATTATGGAGTTTTCTTTTGCTTTATATTCTAATTCTTTTATAATGCTATGTATTTTTATATAGCACCATATTTCATATAGGTTATATACTTTTTTATTTACTTATTTTATTTGGAAAAAAGTCTATTTTTACTCCATCATACTCTAAATCAAGAGAATTTAGCATATTAAATACATTACATTCCTTTATATCATTAGAATACTCAACTAAGATATCTAAATCACTATTATAAGTATATTTATCGCTAACTCTACTACCTATGATATCTAGTCTAACTATGCCTATATCCTCTATTGAACCTACTATAATTTCATTACTTAAAATACATTTTATAGTATCTAGTACTGTTTGTTTTCTATTTAATTCCATATATTCTATCTCCTATATATTTTTTAATGTAATTAGTAAAAATTTCACATTAGAATTAATATTATACAGGTTTGGAATATTAAATATAATATAAAATTTGTTCTTAATAAATATCTTATTTTCTGGAATTATGTTATAATATATGTATTTGATTAAATCATTCAAAGATCTTAAATACTAGGTTTTTGCTCAAATAAATTCGATATAGAAAGGATTGAATAATATATGGCTAACTACTTTGACAGTTATACCTTAGACAACTTACTTGATGAAATGGAAGCCGTATATCTTAACGATAAAAGGCCTTGGATTCTTGGATATTCTGGTGGTAAGGATAGTAGTGCTACTCTTCAGGTAACATTTAAAATGCTTGAAAGATTACCTAAAGAAAAAAGAAATAAACCTGTATATGTAGTATCATCAGATACACTTATAGAAAATCCAATAATACTTGAATATCTAAAAAATAATATAGATAAGATAAATAAAAGTGCTAAAGAATTAGATTTACCAATAATAGCACAAATTGTATATCCTGAACTTAATAATAGTTTTTGGGCTAATGTAATTGGTAAAGGATACCCTACTCCAAAATCTATACAATATCGTTGGTGTACGGAAAGACTTAAAATAAGACCTTCTAATACATTTATAAAAGAAAAATTAGAATACGAAGACGTTGTAGTTCTACTTGGAGTTCGTAAAGATGAAAGTTCTGCAAGAAAAGCTAGAATAGAAAAGAGAGAAATAGAAGGTTATCTTCTTACTCCACATGAAACCTTAAGAGGTAAAAATAAGCTAGCTTACGTTTATACTCCTATAGTTGATTTTACTACAGCAGATGTATGGAGTGTATTATATCATAATAATAATAACTTAATAGATTTTGGTGGCGATTGGGGTCCATCTCCTGCTACTGCATGGGGTACTGATGCTATGGAGCTTTTTGAAATGTATACAAAGGGTTCTGGAGATTCTGGAGAGTGTCCTTTTATAGCAGATGAATCTAGTGCTAAAAGTAGCTGTGGTAACAGTAGATTTGGTTGTTGGATTTGTACTGTAGTTAAAGAAGATAAGTCTTTAAATGGATTTATTCAATCTGGTCACAAGGAACTACTGCCACTTTTAGAGTTTAGAACTTGGCTATTAGGTGAAAGAGATAAACCAGAAAACCGTAAAAAACATAAGAGAAATGGTGCTGTAGTTAAAAGAGATGGAAAAATAATGTTTGGTCCATTTACATTTGAAGCTAGACAAATGATTTTAAGAAAACTTTTAAAAACTCAACTTGAGATGCAAAAATTTTACCCTGATATAGAACTTATAAGTTTAGGTGAACTTAAAGCGATTGATGAAATCTGGGATAATGAAGAAGACTTAACATCTACTACTCTACTAAGTATATATAAAGAAATTACAGGTAAAGATCTTCCATGGGCTGAGTACAAAAGTCCAGTATTTGATTCTAATACATTAAATATAATATCTGAGAAATGTGCGGATTATGATATAAACTCAGATTTATTTAATAAGTTAATAATTGATACAAATAAATATAAACATTTTAGTAACAATACTAAACTGAAAACTGCTGTAGGCAAAATATTAAACCAGCAGTGGCTTCATCAAGACATTATAGAAAAGATCGAAGAAGAAAGTAACAAGGAGCTAGAAAATGAAAATAAATAAACTTGTATTAAAAAACTTTAGATCTTATGAAGAAGAAACTACCTTTGATTTTTCTACTACTAAAGAAAAAAATATTATATTAGTTGGTGGTAAAAACGGAGCTGGTAAGTCTACTATATTTGAAGCTATTAAACTTTGTATATATGGACCTATGGCTTACAAATATCAAGGATTTAACTCTTCATATATATCTAGAATTAAATCTAATATAAATAATAACTCTTTAAAAAATAATACTGTTGATGCATTTGTATCAATAGATTTAGAAATTAGTGAAAATACCGAAAAAAATACGTATACATTAAAAAGAGAATGGACTTTTAAAGATAAAAAGTTAGATGAAAAATTTGTAGTTTATAAGAATTCTTCATTAATTCCATTAGATAAAGAAGAACTTAATTATTTTGAAAATTATATTACTTCTATAATTTCCCCTAAAATATTTGAATTTTTCTTCTTTGATGGGGAACATTTATCAGAATTTTTCATTGGTAAAAACTCTAATATCCATTTAAAACAATCACTTTTATCATTATGTAATTTTGATACATTTGATGTTTTAAAAAATACTATAATATCAACTGCTAGGTCAAATAAAAATACAAATGATGAGATTGAAATTATTAAAGAAGATTATTTAAATTTAGAAAATATATTATCTGAATTAAATACTAAGGAAGAATCTATAAGTGAAGAATTTAAAGAGATTTCAAACCAACTTGAAGACTTACAACAAGAAAAATTAAAACTTGAAAAAGACTTCAGAAAAAAAGGTGGAGTTTTAGCAGAAGAAAGAGAACTTCTTAACTCTAAAACAATAGAATTAGAAACTAAAAGATCTTTAATTAATCAAAATGTAAAAGAGTTTTGTAATGAAATGTTACCTTTCTTAATGGTAAAAACTCAAATAATTAATTTAGAAAAACAATTAAAAGCTGAAAGTGATACATTGTTATATTCTCAACTAAAAAGTAAATTAAACACAGAATATATAAAGAAATTACTTTTAAATAAGATAGACTCTTCCTCACTAGATGAAATAGCTATAACTGTGTCTGAAGCTTTAGTTGATGATATAAAACCTGATAGCTATGAGGAAAATTTTGAATCTATTCATAATTTATCAAATGATGAAAGCAAATATTTATTATCTTTAATAAATACAATTTTAGATTTTAATAATACAACTATACTAGATTCATTTAAAGAATATAGAAATATATCAAAGGAACTATCAGATATAAGAACTAAATTAAATACTAGCCTTGAAGATGAATCTTTAAATAAATATATTAATGATATTGCTAATTTATCAAATAAAATTGGACATTTATCAGAATCTAAAAACTTATTAAATACTTCTTTAGATGAAACTAGATTAAAGATAAATGAAGTTACATCTGAAAGAGATAAAGTCAAGTCTAAATATATAGATTTACTTCAATCTAATAAGGTAGTTGATATGTCATCTAACCTTATACTTATGTTAGATGATATTATACAAACATTAACTGAAAATAAAACTAAAGAAATTCAAGATAACTTTATGTATATATTCAAAAAGATAATACAAAAAGATAACTTTATCGATTTTATAGATATAGACAGTAACTTTAATGTTGCTTTATATATAAATAAAATGTATTATTCTTTAGAGCTTGAAAATTTAATAGAAAATATCGGTTATGATGAAATGGAAAGAAAGTTTGGTAGATTATTCTTTGATGATTTATTTAAATTATATAATATTGAAAATAAATCTGAATTACTTAATACTATAAAAACTGATACACAATCATCATTCTTAACTTTAAGAACTAAGGTTGATATAAATGGTTTCTCTAGTGGAGAAAAACAAATCTATATTCTTTGCTTATATTGGGCTTTACTTAAAGCTTCGGATATTGAAATACCATTTATAATAGATACTCCTTATGCTAGAATCGACGAAACTCACAGAAATAATATTACTAGCGAATATTTATCTACTATAAGTGATCAAGTTATAATATTATCTACTAATACTGAAATAGATGAAAAAGCATATAGAGAAATAAAACCTAAATTAAATGGTGAGTACTTAATTGAGTACGATGATAAAAATAGAAAGACTATCCAACGTGAAGGATATTTTTTTGAGGTGTAATTATGGGATTTAGACTTAAAACATCACAACAAACAAAAGAAATATTTGAAGAATTAGGTTCTAGAATGAATTTAAAGCCATTTGCTCTTTGCAAACTTGCAATTTGTATGTCTTTAAATGATAGTGATCCTATTAAAAATTATAAGAGTAATGATAATAATGGACTTGAACTTAATAGACAAACTATTACAGCTCAGTATGATAGTTTATTTAAGGCTTTACTTGAGCAGCATGCTAATAAGAGTTTAACAGATGATGAGTACTTCCCTACTCATGCTAAGCTCCACATTGATCGTGGTGCTGTTATGCTTAAGAATAGATATAATTATTCTAGTAATCTTGAACATTTTATTACTCAAATGATTGAAGGAGATATTAGTATATAAAAATTGGTAGAACTATTATAGTTCTACCAATTTTTATTATAAATGATAAATTATTTTTAATATAACAATGCTTAAAATAACTATATAAACTTATTTTCCATCTAATGTAAATATTTTAGATGCTATATCTCTATATAGTTCTAATCTATTCTCATACTCTTTCTTATTCCAACAAGTAATCGGATGCCCAGTATTCGGTAGTTTAGTTTCTCCATCTAGTATTCTAGTTATTCTTATAGTCTCTTGCTTATAATATGGCTGCTTTAGTTTTAACTCTTTATTTGATGCATTTTTATTTAATTCTTTTTCCAGTAGTGTCAAATTCCCTATATTATTCTTAATCTTTTCCATATCTACTATTTCATTTTCTGCTTTATATGGATATATATGTTCTATATGTATAGATTCCTGAATTATTTTCCCTTTATATGGCTTATCTAATATAGTTTTTTTTGATACTCCTGTACATACTTGATAATAATCATTATAGTAATCCTCTATCTTACATAAAAAGTATTTTATTATTTTATTCTTTCCATTTCTTTTATAATACATCTTTTCACTATCGATTTTTTCTTTAAATGAATTTATATCTGCCCCTTTGTCATTTAATAAAAATCCTAATGTTATTTTAAACTTATCTCTATCAAATTTATTATTAGTTCTTATATCTGATTAATTTCACTATATTTACTTGTTAATTTGCCAGGTTTCATATCACATATAGTTATATACCTAAATACAACTCTTTCTAATATATCTATAGAAAAAATAAAATCTTCCTCACTTCCTGTTTCAAATATAGCCATTAATAATGGTATGCTTGATTTATATTCTAATACTTTTATAATTTGATATAATCTATTTTTAGAATATTCATCAACTTTACTATTCTCATATGGCCATTCTCCTTCTTTTATTTTTAAATATACATCTTTCATACATTTTATTTGAATCATTTTATCATATATTTCTCTTTCGCTTTTAGAGTCATCAAAAAACTTTTCTTTGTATTTATTATGTAATTTTTTCTCTCTATTTGATATAGGCATGTATGATGCTAAATAATTTAATAAATAATTTTTACATTTTTTATCACTGCATATACTATCCCATATTAAACCTACCTCATTTTGATAACTTTCATTACCTTCTAATCGTTGTAAAATATGTGGTCTTAATAATTCTAAAACCCCCAAATCTTTACCTCTATCATTTAAAACTTCAAACATTGTATATGCAGTATCTCTATTATTCTCTGGTATATTAGCTATGTATGTCTTTCTAATAAATTTTTCTATAAATGTAGAGAATTTATTTATTTTTTCATCTATATTTTTTTCATTCACTATTGGTTTAATTATTTTATAATTTATAATTTCATATGCATCATTTAACTTAATATGAGATTCAATATCTAATTCTTTAGAATTAAAATTTAAAAAATCTATAAATTTATTTTTATCTTCTTCTGTAATATAATCATGTTCTTCTATATACAAATCTATACATTTATTTTTTAATCTATTTTTTATAACATCAGTCACAATCCTAATCTCATCAACCCTAAACAATATGACCAATCCACCATAAACACCGGCACTTAGTATGACAGCTATCATCAAGACAACAAACTCTCTCTCGCCGCCAGTTGAAGTAAATCTCATCATATAATGATAAGAATAATAAGCCACAACACCCATAACAAGAGACGCTGCCAAACTCTTTAAAGTAGCCTTCATAATCTTATCCTGACCAAAGTAGCCCATCTTCTTTTTCAAACTTCTAAAAAGAAGCATAATACAAGCAATAGAAGACAAACTAGTAGCCAGTGTCAGCCCTGCCAGTCCCCAAAACTGTATAAACACCACGTCCATAACCATATTCACACCCATGGCAATTACACCATTTATCATGGGAGTCTTCGTATCTTGCAGCGAATAGAAAATTTTCCCCAGCACATCTCTCAGACCATATGCCACCATTCCTATGGAATACATGGCAAGAGCCAGTGCAGTTAAATAAGTACCATTGGCATCAAAGGCACCCCTCTCAAATAATACCCTAACAATAGGCAGTGCCAGCACAATAGTCCCCACAGTAATAGGTAAAACTAAAATTATCACACAATTTATACTTTTTATGACAGATGCAGTGAACCTCTCCTGATTATTTTCACTGGACAACTGAGATAACATGGGATAAATCACCGATGAAATTGAAGTTATAAAAATTGCTATAACAAAAGAAGTCAGCTTGTTGGAATAATTCAGCGCAGAGACAGTCCCCACTGGTAGTGTGGATGCCAAAGTCCTATCCACCAATGTATTTACCTGATTTACTGCCACTCCAATTAACACAGGCATAATAAGCCATGCCATTTTTTTAATATATTTATCTTTTATATCAATAACTGGTACATATCTATAACCTTGCTTTATGGCATAAGGCAATTGGAAAACAAACTCCGACGCCATTCCAATCAAAGTCCCCCATATCATCAAATAAGGTCCATGTTTTATACTTAACAAAGTTGCTACTATTATAATGATGTTTTTTGGAACACTACTAAGACCTGGCATGATAAAATCATTTTTTATTTGTAAATATGAAGTCATCACATAACTAAGTCCTGTAAAAACTATTCCTAAAATGGTTATTCTCGTAAAGTTTATGGCAACTTGCAGAGCTTCTCCTTCGTATCCCACAGCAAATACATTGACAATTTCCTTTGTAAAAACAAAACCAAGCACCGATAATACTATGCAGGCTAATATAACTAAATTGAACACATTGTTTATAAATTTAAGAGAGGCTCCCTCTCCTTCTTCACTATGTACTTCCATATACATGGGAATAAGAACTGTTGCCAAAGTGCTGCCTATTATGGCAAATATAACTTGAGGTATGTTCATGGCTGTGACGTATGCATCACTGTAAATACTCGTACCATAACCTGCTGCCAGCACCAGCTCCCTACCAAATCCTAATATTTTTGCTATTATTGTTGCCACCATCAATCCAAAAGTGGCTCTTGCTAGTTTACTCATATTCTTGCTCCTTTATTTTATTGCATATAGATATTATAGTATTTTCTAACAATTTTTTATACGATTTTCTAACATTTTTGCACAAAAAAGTAGAAGCATCGCTTCTACCTATTTGTTAGTTAAGGTGCTTTTTTATTATTTCTTTCACCTTTTCTATATCGATTTTTGTGAATTTTGAAATAGTCGCTTCGTCAAGGCCTTCACCTAGCATATTTAACACTATTTCTGCTTGGTTTTGTTCTATACCTTGCTTCATGCCTTGCTTTATTCCTTGCTCTATACCTTGCTCTATACCTTTTTCAATTCCCTTTTTCTCAACTTCTGGATCATATAAACTTTTCGTCATAATATTCACCTCTTCTTCTAAGTTTTCATCTTGGTCAATTTATTATAACTAAAATTTTTCTATTTGAATAGAACCACTTTAGTTATATCTAATTCTTTACAGAAAAGTAGTTTTTAAATCATAACCACCCGTTTTACGGGTGGTTATGATTCACATTATATTAATATTGTGATTTATTAATACTATCTTTTCCTCTATTTTTAAACTTTGAAATTAACACACCGAATATATATCCTAAAGTATATACTACTCCATAATATATTAAGTATATATTTGCAGAATCATTTAGCATTACTAAAATTACGACTAAAAATACAGAAAGTGATATAACTAATGGTATTATAAAATTTTTACTTTTTATAGAACATAGCATTCCTTCTATGAAAAAAGATAATGGTACAATCCCTACCAATCCAATTATAAATAATCCCTTTAAATTAAAAACACTTCCTAAAATAAATACTATAAACATAGTTATTATAGGTATAAAATTCCCTAATTTATATTTTTTCATCTTATATACCCCCCTTTTTAGTCCAAGTACTGAGACATTACTTCGCATTTTATAACAATTACGAACTTAACTATATTATATATGATTAATCACGAAGCTAGCTAACAGAGCCATTTTTTATTATTTCTTTCACCTTTTTAAATTATATTTTTATTTTAAATTTTTTATCTCATC
>OHAG01001407.1_pt1 | contig 15574 bp, 9 predicted proteins | sample 1577081 | NCBI WGS metagenome assembly OHAG01 (sample SAMEA3541513, study PRJEB24748) | human gut metagenome | biome: human gut; feature: human-associated habitat; material: faeces | place: China | collected 2012
CCGATTCCATTCTTTGCCTAAAAATTATTCATCCCCCAAATTTCCGTGAAGAGCCCCACTTTTACCTGCAGGCTGCTGCACGTAAAAGGGCGGTGGGAATAAACTCCCACCGCCCTTTTTCATCATCAAGTCTTTAGCGGATAAATTAAGTTTTTACACTTAAGCAGCTTTGTGTGCTTCCATGTTACGTTCATAGTCGTAACGTGGAGAGATGTAGCCGTAGAACTGCCAGCCAGCGAATGTAACGAGTGCGCCATAGGTGCAGGCATCAAATCCGCATGCATAGCAAGCGTACAAGCTGTAAATTGTGCCAAGGGTTGCTGCGATCATTGGCATTCCCAGTTCATCACCCTTACCTGCGCAGACCATAATGATCTTAACTGCAGACATGCAGAGGATGTATGGAACCAGGTTGGTAATTGTTGCAAGGTTTACCAGTACTTCGAACTGTTCATTCAGGGATGGGCTGATGGTGGAGAATGCCAGCAGTGTCTGAATAACACCGAGAATGAACATTCCCTTGTATGGAGCACCAGCGCCATTGGTAGCTGCAAAAGCCTTCGGAATGAAGTCTTCATCAGCCATTGCCTTGAAAATGTTTGGAACAGTGAACTGCCAGCCGAGCAGAGAGCCGAGGCAAGCCAGAGTCATGAGACCCATAACCAGTTTGCCTACTGCCGGTCCGAACATGTGAGCATAAGCCAGTCCGAACGGAGCGGAGCTTTTAACGATTTCCTGAGCTGGGAGCATACCAAACATTACGTTGGTGGATGCAATGTAAACTACTGCGCAAAGAGCGGTAGCAAACATAACAGCCTTCGGAACAGCCTGTTCCGGGTTTTCTACTGCATCTGCATTAGCGCAGGCAGATTCCAAACCGAGGAAGGCCCACAGGGTCATGGTAATAGAGTTGGTTGCAGCTTCGCCGAATGGCATGTTGTGTACGTTCCAGTTAGCAGCGTACATATCGCCGGAGAAGAAGAACCAGCCTACAGTAGAAATTACGAATACTGGAATAATTACGCCCCAAACGGTAATAGAACCGATCTTACCGGTGATGCTTGGACCACCGAAGTTCGGAAGGGTTGTAATCCAGATAACTGCAATGGTAGCCACAGCAGTCATAACCGGGGACAGTTCCATTCCAAAGAACTGAGAACCATAACCTACAGCAGAAATAGCAATAGCAACATTCGCAATAACAAGAGATACGCCGTAAGTATAGCCTGCAAGGAAGTTACCGCCCTTGCCAAATGGATATTCAGCATAACCACTCATACCGCCCGGATTCTTGCTGTACATACCGCACTTAGCGAATGCATAAGCCAGAAGCATAGAACCTACTGCAGTAACCAGCCAGGATACAATGGAGAGGCCGCCTACCTGAGCAAGCTTGGACGGGAGCATAATGATACCAGAACCCATCATGTTAACAGCTGTGATAATAATCAGCTGTGTAACACTCATCTTCTTAGAGTTTTCCATTTTACACCCCTCAAGATATTCCCATTAAGAAATATCTGTTTTCTGTAAAAAATCCTTAAATTACAGGATTAGGATTGTTTGTAAACATACAGGATGCATTCTCCGCGACAAATCGCCGAGTTTCTCCTGCATGCTCCGCTAGAGACCCTTTTCAGATGAGCACGTTTCTACGTACGACTAGATTATACACTACTATCCTCTTATATACCATAGCGCTATCTATACCAAATTTGCCCCCACCAGTCAGTTTCGGTTTATTCATTTTTTAAAAGAATAAAATATCCTTATCTGTCACATCATATAGGAAAAGCGCATGAAAAGGACACATCCTTTCGGATGTGTCCTTAAGCAATCTGATAGATTGTAAACGGAATTTTAACAAAGAGAAGTTAACTCTCTGTTATGCAGTTTTGTGTGCTTCCATGTTGCGATCATAATCGTAACGTGGGGAAATGTAGCCATACAGCTGCCAGCCAGCGAAGGTAACGAGTGCACCATAGGTGCAGGCATCAAATCCGCATGCATAGCAAGCGTACAAGCTGTAAATTGTGCCAAGGGTTGCTGCGATCATTGGCATTCCCAGTTCATCACCCTTACCTGCGCAGACCATAATGATCTTAACTGCAGACATGCAGAGGATGTATGGAACCAGGTTGGTAATTGTTGCAAGGTTTACCAGTACTTCGAACTGTTCATTCAGGGATGGGCTGATTGCGGAAAATCCGAGCAGAGTCTGAACAACGCCCAGGATCAGCATACCTTTAACAGGTGCGCCCATGGAGTTGGTATCAGAGAATACCTTCGGAATGAAGCCTTCGTCAGCCATCGCCTTGAAGATGTTCGGAACAGTGAACTGCCAGCCGAGCAGAGAGCCGAGGCAAGCCAGAGTCATGAGACCCATAACCAGTTTGCCTACTGCCGGTCCGAACATGTGAGCATAAGCCAGTCCGAACGGAGCGGAGCTTTTAACGATTTCCTGAGCTGGGAGCATACCAAACATTACGTTGGTGGATGCAATGTAAACTACTGCGCAAAGAGCGGTAGCAAACATAACAGCCTTCGGAACAGCCTGTTCCGGGTTTTCTACTGCATCTGCATTAGCGCAGGCAGATTCCAAACCGAGGAAGGACCACAGGGTCATGGTAATTGCATTGGTTGCAGCTTCGCCGAATGGCATGTTGTTTACGTTCCAGTTAGAAGCGTACGTATCGCCGGAGAAGAAGAACCAGCCTACTGTGGAAATTACGAGAATCGGAACAATTACGCCCCAAACGGTTACAGAACCAATCTTACCGGTGATGCTTGGACCACCAAAGTTTGGAATGGTTGTGAGCCAGAGAACAGCAATGGTAGCTGCGCAGGACATAATCGGGCTAAGCTGAGCATCAAAGAATACGGAACCATAACCTACAGCAGATGTAGCAATAGCAACATTCGCAATAATAAGAGATACGCCGTAAGTATAGCCGCAAAGGAAGTTACCGCCCTTGCCGAATGGATATTCTGCATAACCACTCATGCCGCCCGGCTTCTTGCTGTACATACCGCACTTAGCGAATGCATAAGCCAGAAGCATGGAGCCTACTGCAGTAACGAGCCAGGATACAATGGAGAGACCGCCTACCTGAGCAAGCTTGGCCGGGAGCATAATGATACCGGAACCCATCATGTTAACAGCTGTAATAATAATCAGCTGTGTAACACTCATCTTTTTACTTTCACTCATGTTAACACTCCTTTAACCACACCTGTTTCCAGTTGTGATCAAATATACACATAAATAGATCTGATTTAATAAAAATCTTTAACTTTCGCTCAAAAGAGCATTCCGTTTGTTAATCCATCAGATTTACTCTGTATATAAATGTTTACCCCCCGATTCTGCGGATAAGCGAAATTTACGACACGCTATCCAATAATGAATAACTATGTAATTAATTTCTGCAAATTATTCCACTGTTTCACAGGGAAACACCAGAGTACTTGAGTCACATGGCTCGGAAATTAATTCCGAACATGTTGTCAAAGTAAGTAACTCTTCAAGTTACGAACATAGTATAACATGTTTATAAACTACAGTCAACATGCAATATAACTAGTTATTTATCACATTAAAGCCCATGGTTGCTCAGTTCACAGGTTTTGAATGTAACTTTTTCTACCCATCATCTTCTGATTTAACACATTTTTATAACAATTTCATTTATTAACCTAATATTAGTTTATTTCTATATATTCATATTTATCGTAGATTCTTCTTGTCCCTCTTGCTATTTCCTTTAGTCTGCCTTAAATCAGTTATGCATTATTTATGCATAACTGAAACGAAATTTATCCAGTTTTATTTGATTGTAAACTAATTGTTTATTCTAATTCATTGATTGTCACGTCCGCTCACTCATTTCCTTTAATTTAATTCATTTTACTCAATTTTCCGTTATAATTCTCTATTAACATGCAATTCAATGGGCTATTCTGTCTATCACATCTGGTGCCCCCTTTCTTCTCCCCAGCACCTGCTCTTGCTATATCGCAGGCATCGGCACACTGCAGGTACCCATACCATATTCTTACACCCCTTTGATATCCCCCCTTACCGGTCAACTGGCAAAAGAGAATTCTGCACGATGGTCCGCAGATGGTGCAGAAGTGTGGAAATACATGGTTTGAAAGTGCTGAAGCATAAGAAACGGAACAGAGTCTGGACTGCGAAAGAACGGTTCGCATTGGATAACCTCGTTTTATCCAGGGAATCCTTTACCTCTGTCGCCACTTCCGCAGGAATACCCCTGGAAGATTATGTACCTGGGTTCACAAATACAAAGAAATGGGATATATTGGCCTTATAGATTGCAGGAAAAAGTGAAAGCCAAAGTAGTCCCATATAAAGAAACACAAGCATAATCAGCCAGGAAAGCACAAGGAATCAGAGCATGAGGAACTTATCCGTCTGAGAACGGAGAATAAATTATTTAAAGCAGAGAATGCGGCAAAAAAGAAATAGCCTGAGAGAAGAAAAGGAAGCTGTGCGTCTCAACGCGAAAAAGTATCAATTGTCCAGGAACTCAGATCCGGAGGATATCGACTGACATATCTCCTTAAATCCACGGAACTGTCCCGTTCTACGTATTATTTTGAAACAGGATAAAATCTTGTTGCACTCCGAAATGATGGCCTGTTAAAGGCGATCATATCTATCTTTAATCAGAGTAAGGGACAATACGGGGTACGGAGAGTGTATCATGAACTCATTCATCTGGGATATAAGGAGAATCATGAACAGGTATATCATCTGATGCGTATGGCAAACCTTATGGGCAAGCGTCCAGGGGAGAAGGGAAAGCCCAAATCCTACAGAGGATGCGTGGAAAAAGTGGAATGACAACAAGGAATTATCGTCATCCCGCTTTTCCTTTATATTGGAAATTCGTAAGAATTTTCTATAAAAAGCAGACCGGAGCCACAACAGCAGCTTGTCGTCATTTGCTGTAGTTCCATAGGGGGCAGAAATCTTTGATTTTCATAAAAGAGACAGCCTGGTCTGCTTTAAATCCGGACAAAGTAATAACCGTTTGATACTAATCTTAGCGAACCTGAAAGCATCTTCGATAAAATTGTATACAAATCAAACGTACAACAGCACGCTTTCCTATGCTCTAATATATAGCAATCAACTATCTCCCATCCGCTGAACGGATGGGCCACCCTTTCTCTCCAGAAAGGAGTTTCATATAGTATTCTTTCTTATATAAAATTCCCCCGCTTACTGTACGATGCGGAAACAAGAACATCGTCTTGTAATCCACCTTGCCGTGCATTAGCAAACTTATAAGCAGATTCAGGTAAGCTCATCAAACTGCGCCTTTCGGGAGAGAAAAAGGGAATGAGAACAATAGCTTATCGTCATCGGCTGTAAATCTATAGCATTATGAAATTATTGATTTCCATAAAATTGTCAGCCCGGTCTGCATTGTACGTCGGTGGATAGTTGATTCCTGGTTGTAAAATCAGGGGAGGAAAGCCTGCTAATAAGCTTTGTTCATACAAAACGCTATCTCCAGCTTTAGAGCAGACCGACCCATCACTTATTGAAAATTCTGATGAATTTACGGGTTTTCAGAATTGTGGGTAATGATAAGAATGTCTTTTCGTCATTCCACTCTCAAAAATTATCTCAGAAAGAAATAAATGCCAATGAATATCGACAAATACTAGTTTCATTGGCATCAAAAAACACACAAATTGTTCTATCCCCCAAATAATCTATACGCCCCAGCGCAGCCAATGCTTAACGCACAAAAAAAGTGTTGTGAGAAAATTCTCACAACACTTTTTATTTACAGGTAATCAGAATTCACTGATTATCTTGCTTCTTTTTCAAGCAGAGCCTTACGTTCAGCAGCTGTCTTCTTGTAGTTTTCTTCATCTTCCTTGGTCAGGCAGTATGCGAATGCACGAACGGAGCCATCTTCAACCTTGTTGAAGTATACACCCTGAATTTCCGGTGCAAATCCTGGCAGTACGTTGATACCTTCTTCCAGTGCGCTGAAGTACTTGATGTTGCTTTCGCTCCAACGTTCACCTGGCTGCATGGTCAGAATTCCTGGCGGGTATGGAAGAGCACCTTCCAGTGCTACGCGGCCTTCAGCTTCAGACAGTCTTACCAGTTCGCAGTGACCACGAACGAGTTCGAAGTTAGCTTCCTGTGGGGTCATGAAATATTCCGGCAGGTATTCACGGAGGAACAGACGCTGCTGATATACATTAACCTTGCGGGAAGAATAGAAGTCCTGCATCTTCTGGCACAGCTGTTTCAGAGTCATGCCCTTGTAGGTATCTTCATTTGCCTGGTAAATTTCCGGCAGAACATCAGCCATGAGAGCATCTTCGTCAACGAGTCTTTCGAATTCAACGAGTTTAGCTACCAGGTCAGATGCCTTAGCCATATCGGTGCCTGGGGTAAGCAGGAACAGAATAGCGTTCAGGTCGTTCTTTTCCGGAACCAGATTGTTTCTCTGGAGGAACTTGGAAATGATGGAGCCATGGATACCGAACTTGGTGTATTCACCGGTCTTCATATCTATACCTGGGGTCATCAGCTGGAGGTGAACCGGGTCCATCAGGAACTGGTTTTCGCCATAGCCTTCAAATCCGTGCCACTTAGCACCTGGAGTCATTGTCCAGTAAGCGGTATCGTCAATCATCTTTTCAGTGTCCCCTTCAATCCACGGTTTGCCATGAACGGTTTCCGGAACCATTGGATGGAAGTAGTGGCAGTTACGGAGAATTGCCTTACGCAGTTCAATGCCTGTACGCATTACTTTTCTCCACATATACTTACCAGCTTTGCCTTCCAGCATACGAGCGTTAACGTCGAGGGAAGCGAAAATCTGATACAGTGGGGAAGTAGATTCATGAAGCATGAATGCATTGTTCAGTCTTTCATGGTTTACATAGCGTTCCTGGCCTGCAATGTGGCTATCCTTCTTGAGGATCTGGGATGCCTGGGAGAAACCAGACTGGAGCTTATGTACGGAGTGAGTTACGAAAATGCCTGGGTCTTCCGGTCCGAGGTTATCAATAAGCAGCGGGCTGCAGTCTCTCATCATCGGAATGAACTGTTCATAACCAACCCATGCGGAGTCGAACAGGATGTAGTCACACAGATGGCCAATCTTTCTGATTACTTCACGTGCATTGTAAATGCAGCCATCATAGGTGCCGAGCTGAATAACAGCCAGACGAACTGGTCTCTTAGCCTTAGCCTTAACCGGGTCACGTTCAGCAACCAGCTTACGGATGTATTCTTCATTGAAGCAGTGATCCTTAATGCCGCCGATGGAGCCGAATGCGTTACGAGCATCTTCCAGATATACCGGAACTGCGCCAGCCTGAACCAGAGCGCCCTGAGAAACGGACTTGTGGTTGTTGCGGTCATAAAGAACGATATCGCCTGGTGCGAGTACTGCGTTCAGAACAATCTTGTTGGATGCAGAAGTACCATTCAGTACGAAGTATGCTCTATCGCAATTGAATACTCTTGCTGCATGAGCTTCTGCTTCGCCCGGAGCGCCATCATGGAGCAGAAGGTCGCCCATAGCTGCATCAGAGCAGGAGCAGTCTGCGCGGAATACGTTCGGTCCGAAGAAGTCATAGAATATACGTCCAGCCGGATGCTGCTGATAGGATTCACCAATGTGGTGACCTGGTGTTGTCCAGGAGTTACGGCAGCTGTCTGCGTAGCCTTCCAGAGCCTTGAAGAATGGCGGAAGCAGCTTGTCTTCATATTCGTTAGCAGCTTTCTTAATCTGGAAAACATAAGCGTCATGTTTTACCTTATCAAGGCTCAGAGCGCCTCTTACTTTGCCTTCCAGAGCATCCGGAATCATAGCTCCCTTGGTGAGGACTGCAAATACCGAAATACCGAATGCTTCAACAGCTTCAGCTTTTGCCAGAGCCTGAATGTCTTCGTCCAGATCAGTAATGATTACTGCAGATACATCGGTGAAATCGGTGTCGCAAATGCAAACCTGGTCACGGTCAGCTACTACGCCGAATAATTCCATTGCTTTTGGAGAATATGCATACTTAAGATGTTTCAAAAGAATAACCCCCTTAAAACAATTAGTAAATGAATAGTAGTATATATCACGTGCGCACTTTGGAAACCCTTATCTCAGGCTTCACTATAAACAGTTTAGCATGAAGTTCTATCACACACCAATACTTTGTAACGTAAAAATAAATTTTTGTAAACAATTTATATAATAAATCATCATAAAATGATTATCTATCAACTAGCATAACTAAAATGATTATGTTTTTAGTTTTCTTTGCGTCTTATATATCTTTTGTATTATCAATAGTGTTTTGAAAGAATATCACACTTTCATTATAATTATTAATTATTCTAATTATTCAGCATTTTTTCCTGTGTATATACCATTTCACCGGAAAGCCATCCGGAGAAACCACTTTTACTCCAGTCAGGCCGCCTTCTTTCCTTCTAACCTGTTTAATCATCCATAATGAATCTTTCCTCACATATCAGGACTCTTCTGATTGTTTACCTGTCTTTCCATCAGAATAAAGATATAATTCTTTAATATTTTCATTTCGTTTTTTTTCATAGTGCTATATAATATATTATATATACTCTTTAATATGCATTTTATTTTTTATTTGATAGCCTGATCTTTTCTGTTTATTGTCAACATGGCTGTCTTTTTATACCCCGGAATATATCGGTTAATAGGTAAGAGGTACAATTATGGATATTGAAACTTTTAAACTGGAAGAATGGCTGAAAAAAAGAGAAAATAAAACCCGTTTTAACCTGGCTGAAAACTGCGTTTATGCTGTTACACTTGATGATTTTTTCCACATTGCACGTATAGATAAGAACCCATTCCTTAACGATTTATGCAGTATCAAGATGGATTACGGAAATATCGATGGCGGCACATATGAGCTTAAAAGCGCTATAGCCGGGCAGTATAAAACCGTAAAACCTGAAGATATTCTGGCTGTTCATGGGGCTACCTTTGCTAATACCCACCTGGTGTGGTCTCTGGTAAAACCTGAAGATAACATTATTGCTATCTATCCGGATTACCAGCAGTTTATATCTCTGCCAAAATCTTTTGGGGCAGAAGTTCGAATGCTTCATCGCTCCCCTGAAGATGGATATGCCATCCATAAGGATGAACTTGACAGAATCTGTGATGAAAACACCAGGCTTATCACTCTTTCCAACCCCAATAATCCAACTGGCGCGCTCCTATCCATGGATGAATTAAATGAACTCATTTCCATTGCCAGGAAATATGACGCTTATATTATCTGTGATGAAGTATACAGCCATATTCTTCAGGATGACCAGGTCTGCCCGTCTATAGCGGATCTCTATGAAAAAGGCATCTCTGTAGGTTCCCTTTCAAAAACCTGTTCTATGGCCGGACTCCGCCTTGGCTGGATTGCCACCAGGGACAAAGAAGCCATGCATATCTTCAAACAGCATTCCGCCTATAACATGAGCAGCGTCGGCGGTCTCAAGGAATATATCGCCATATCTGCGCTGAAACACCAGAAGGCTCTCATTGACAGAAATATGAGTCTGCTCCGGGTTAACCTGATTACGCTGGATGGGTGGCTTCGCCAGAACAAAAAACATCTATCCTATGTATACCCTAAAGCAGGTTCCACAGTCCTGGTATTTTATCATCAGAAAAATATATCTTCCATTAAATTCTGTAATTATCTCTTTGATACCACTGGTACATTGATTACTCCAGGCGATGTTTTCAGCGTCCCGAACAGTTTCCGTATCAGTTATGCCTGTGACCACCGTCAGCTTGTAGCGGGGCTCATGTGCTTAACCGAGGCATGTAAAAAATTAAATGATGACCCGCATTTCCTCGATGACGAATCTGATGAAGTCTGAATAATGAAATATGAAATTACAAAACACCGCAGGGTGAATATTCGCCCTGCGGTATTTTTATATGCCCTTCCGTAAGAAGAAAATCAGGGAACAAAAAAGAGGTGAAATTAATTCACCTCTTTCTTTATATGACTTTATACGACTTTCAGACTTAACCAGAATTAGTCGTCTTCGCCTTCCGAAGCCGGCTTCATCATCGGGAAGAGAATTACATCACGGATGGATCGGGAACCGGTCATAAGCATGAACAGACGGTCAAGGCCGATACCAAGGCCTGCTGTTGGCGGCATGCCATATTCCAGAGCCTTCATGAAGTCTTCATCTACTGGATGAGCTTCATCATCACCATGTTCTCTTTCTTCCTGCTGAAGTTCAAATCTCTTGCGCTGATCCAGCGGGTCGTTCAATTCGGAGAACCCGTTAGCCAGTTCACGTGTGAAGATGTAAGATTCGAAACGGTCAGTGAGACGTGGATTTTCTGCATTGAGCTTGGACAGCGGGGATACTTCGATTGGATGCATGGTAATGTGGCATGGCTGAACGAGCTTATCTTCAACATAGTCATCAAATACGTTAGCAAGAATCTTGCCTGCGCCATCGAATTCGCCGTATTCTACGTTGAGCTTGTCAGCGATAGCACGTGCATGTTCCAGATCGGAGAGATCACCGAAATCTTCGCCTGTGAACTTCTTTACTGCTTCAACCATGGTCATACGCGGCCACGGAGGGGTAACATCGAGTTCAACGCCTTCATATACGAAACGGGTGTTGCCATATGCTGCCTGAGCACACAGAGCAACGACTTCTTCTGTCTGTCTGATAGCGTCTTCAATATCACCATAAGCCTGGTAAGTTTCAATTGCGGTAAATTCCGGGTTATGCTTTGTATCCATACCTTCATTTCTGAAGTTACGGGTAATTTCAAAGTTACGGTCAATGCCGCCAACCAACAGTCTCTTCAGATACAGTTCCGGAGCAATACGCAGATACATGGTCATATCCAGCGCATTCAGATGGGTAATGAATGGACGGGCATTTGCACCGCCATACAGTGGCTGAAGAACCGGGGTTTCTACTTCAAGGAAGCCACGTTCAGTGTAGTACTTTCTGATGGCTGCGAGCATTCTTGTGCGGGTTTCGAATGTTCTTCTTACTTCCGGGTTCATGATCAGGTCAACGTATCTCATACGATAACGCTGTTCCTTATCAGTAAGGCCATGCCACTTATCCGGGAGCGGGCGCAGTGCCTTGGTAAGAATAGTATAGCTTTCTACGCGAACAGTGATTTCACCAGTGTGTGTACGGAATACAATGCCGTCAACACCAATGATATCGCCTCTGTCCAGCAGGTGGAACAGCTGCCATTCTCTGTCTGTCAGGGTATCCTGACGGAAGTAGAGCTGAATGTCGCCTCTTGCGTCACGAAGAGTTGCAAATGCAGTCTTGCCATGATCACGGATAATCATCAGGCGACCTGCAAGTCTTACGTGTTCGCCGGACTGTTCCAGCGCATCTGCATTTTCAATAACCTGAGTGCTGGAGTGATCCCAGTTAAAGGCCTGGCCAAATGGTTCATATCCAAGTGCGCGGATCTGGTCAAGCTTGCCAATTCTGATTTCTCTCTGTTCGTTAGTATGCTGTCTGGTCTGTTCTGTCATAATAGTTATCTCGCTTTCGATTAATAAAAGTGTATAAAAGTAATAAATGTGCTTCCCACAGGAAGTAAAATTTCCAACAAAATAAATCAGGATTATTTCTTATTATATTGCCGAGGTATTACTTTAGTATGAGCCTGTGGGGGCTCATTTATTTGTACTGCCGCTGATTTCAAGCACCTTGTACTTGATTACGCCAGCAGGGGTATCCACTTCTACTTCATCGCCAGCCTTAGTTCCGAGCAATGCTCTGCCAACCGGGGAATCATTAGAAATCTTTCCTTCGAAAGGATCAGCTTCCGTGCTGCCCACGATAGTTACAGTTTCTTCTTCATTCGTCTTCTCATCGCGAATACGAACGGTGGAAGCCATAGCTACATGATTACTCTTTGTAGTCTGAATGACTACCGCAGTACGAATCTGTGATTCAAGCTCAAGGATTCTGCCTTCAACGAAGGACTGCTCATTCTTAGCGTCATCATATTCGGAGTTTTCCGAAAGATCGCCCATGGCAATCGCTTCCTTCAGACGCTGTGCAACTTCAGCACGCTTCTTGGTCTTCAGCTGTGTAAGCTCTTCCTTCATCTTCTCAAGGAATTCCTGAGTGACGTACGTGCGCTGTGGTTCTGCCATATGCCTGCTCCTTTCCTCATAAGATACTATTTTAAAGTTGTCTTTTGAAATAGTTCGTGACCTTAGTATAATCGTATTCATAAAATATGTCAAACGAAATTTTCTAATTAAATTATTACTTTTTTAGTATCTTTTTTCTTGATAATTATCTCTTATTTGTATTATACATATGTTCTGAATATATTCACAGTTTCGCAGTCATGGCCTATGTATCGATGTGCATAGCCGCACATCTGCCACAATCGGAATATATCTGCCTTTCCGGTTCTCCACCGGTTCTGCTTCCCCTGTCTGTACCTGCATATACTATGCAGAAGGTTACAGACAACTATATTTTTCCTGAATTCCCGCAAATTGCACCATTTTCCCCCAAAATCTGTCTGTTTACCAGATAAGCCGAAATGCAATTTTTTTAATATTTCTGTTAGTCTTCCATAGCTCTCCTGCCTTTATCCTTCTGCTCCCCCTTCCCAGAAAAAATCTCCGGTTTTCCGGCATTTACCAGCGGTTCCTGTCATTAATTATCGTTATAAAAACATATTATTTTATGATATTTTATCGCAGTAAAGAATTGCAATCCATAAAAAACATGCAGCTATCTCATGTTTTCTCCATTTTTCATTTTTTGCCTTTAAAATTCATTAGGATTCATTGAATTTAAGTCTTGTGCTCACCTTTTTATTATGTTATATTGTGTACGTTTTTAAGAGCAAATCCTTACAGATTCACAGGCCTTATCTATTTTCTTTTTCTCTGTGTGTCTGTTCACACAGGATATGGCCCTCTCTGTGCGGTATGTTTTCCGACGGTATCGCCGGCAGGTATGGCTGAATCCAGTCCAGCCTTTAACCGCACCTGCTTTCCATAGAAAGAAGGGATCTGTTATGCAGAAAAGTAAAAAAATGGGAGTTATTCAGCTCACCACACTGACCGCCATCAACATGATGGGCTCCGGTATCATTCTTCTTCCGGCCAATCTGGCTTCCATTGGAACCATTTCCATTTTCGGATGGATACTGGCCGCTCTGGGGGCTACGCTTCTGGCCTATGCCTTTTCCATCTGCGGCATGTTCAGCCGCAAGGGCGGCGGTATGGGCGGATATGCGGAATATCGCTTCGGTATCCGTGGGAATTTCGTAGCTAATTTTACCTATGCCATTTCACTGGTTATTGCCAACATTGCCATCGCCACCGGTGTAGTAAGTTACATGACCTACGTCTTCAACTGGACACTGTCTCCTGCAGGTACCTGCCTGGTCACCCTCCTTGTGCTTATGTCCGCTGCCTCCATCAGCTTCTTCGGACCTAAGGCAGCAGGCAAGTTTTCCACCCTGGGAATCAGCTGCATACTCACCTCCATCGGTGGACTGATCCTGTTTGGATGGTATTTCTTCAACCCATCCATCTATATGGCTGCATGGAATCCATCCCATCTGCCATTTACCGCGGCGCTCCGGGACTCTATCGCTGTCATTCTCTGGGCATTCCTCGGGCTGGAAACCGCCTGTGCTAATTCCAGCGCCGTAGAGAACCCAGAAAAGAATGTTCCGATCGCCGTTCTAGGTGGTACTTTTCTGGCGGGAACCACCTACGCAATCTCCACCGCAATCATCGGCGGACTGGTTCCCTATCAGGAACTCATGGTAAGCCATGCGCCGTTTGGAATCGCCTACAGCAAGATGTTTGGACCTGTAGCCGGCACGGTGGTCTCCCTCCTTCTGGTTTGTTCCTGCTACGTATCTCTCACCGCATGGCAGTTTACCATTTCAGAAGTAGTCCGTTCCTCCGCCGTTATCGGTCATTTTCCTTCGTTCCTGAAAAAGGTAAACCGTTTCCGTGCACCTTATGTGGCCATCCTGCTGCTTCTTCTGATCCAGTCCGCTCTGGCCCTTTCCACCATGAGCCCTACCCTGCTCAAACAGTTCAATGTACTGATTAACCTGGCCGTGGTCATCAATCTGGTTCCCTATGTACTGTCCATGACCAGTATCCGTTCCCTCCTCCGTGAAGAAGGCATTACCGGAAACTGGGCCCAGACCGCGTACATTGCCGCTTTTGCAGGAACTATCTATTCCCTCTATGCCATTTACGGATGCGGCTGGACCATTATCAGTTACGGAGTGCTCTGCACCATCCTGGGATATGTTATCTCCGTAGTTAAGTACAGACATCCCAAAGTACAGCTGGCTCACAAGTAATACACGCCCATGCTGACACATCATTGTGCCGTCATCCCGGACGAAAAGTCAGAAAAGCAGAAAGAATCTTTGTTCCATTGATTCTTTCTGCTTTTTTATATCCACACAGGCATCCGGGCTCCCCTTTGTGTATAATGAAGGTAACTTAATAAACTACCGGAAAGGAGTGCATCATGATAAAAAGAGAACTGATTGAATCGGTTATCGCCGGTGAGCCGGTAACCCGGATTCCCTGCATGTTCTGGCAGACCCCATCCATGTATACCTGCCCGGAAGAACAGGCGGAAAAGACCGCCGCGTTTTATGAACACCATGACTCTGACATCATAAAGATAAATAATATCCTTCCCATACCTGTTTCCTCCACCGGCCGCCATGTGCCGGATGAAAAAACGAATCTGTCAATGGGCTCGGTAAATCACGGCCCGCTCCATCAGCAGCTCCAGGTTCTGAAATCCTTCATCCCTATGAAAAAAGATTCAGCCCCTGTCCTGTTCACCGTACTCAGCCCTCTTTCCAGCGCTGCGGCCATGTATCCCCACCTGCTGACTGATGCATCCGTATCCCCGTCGCAGAAAGAAGAGCTGCTCACCGATATTTCAGAACGGACCTGCTCTCTGGTCAGAACCGCGGTAGAAGCGGGAGCGGATGGTATATTCTTTATTACCACCCTGGCCTCGTATGACGCCCTCTCCCCATCCCTGTACAGAAAATATGGTTTTCCCTATGATATCGCCGTGTTATCCTCTTCTCCGGGATGGTGCAATATTCTCCATGCTGAAGGAAAAGAAATCATGTTTCCTCTGCTCCGCAAATATCCGGTTCAGTTCATAACGAGAAATGCCCCGGACTCCCTGCAGGGGCTTAAGGAAATGGCTGCCCTGTCGCAGAAATCAATCATCGGCGGGCTGTCACTGGATTCATTAAGTCAGGGCCGCAGAGATTATCTGGAGCATGAAGTCTATATGGCTCTGAAAGAAACCCAGGGGAAACGTCTGATCATCTCTCCCGGCACTGCCCTTCCTGACAGCATAACTCAGGAAACCACCACATGGCTGAAACATATGCTTGCCGAATTTGAGCACAAGCTTCTGCGGTAAATAAAAGGCTCTTCACGGAAATTTGGGGGATGAATAATTTTTAGGCAAAGAATGGAATCG